>Ga0068713_1000730_pt1 | contig 54312 bp, 46 predicted proteins | sample MTBAKSrepl2MetaG_FD_62223 | JGI IMG/M metagenome (GOLD analysis project Ga0068713, IMG submission 62223) | Enrichment culture microbial communities om Arthur Kill intertidal strait, New Jersey, USA, that are MTBE-degrading - MTBE-AKS2 (Arthur... | ecosystem: Environmental > Aquatic > Marine >... | reverse complement strand
GGCAGTTCGGACTCCGAGTTGTCCAAGACTGGATTCCCGCCTTCGCGGGAATGACGTTTCGAACTACGGAAAAGGGAAAACACGTCACCCCGGTGAGCGCGAAGACCCAGGAATTCCTAGAAAGGGGGGTATGGATTTTCCCAAACTAACCCACTACCGATATTTCCGGATCGATCTTGTTGGACAAGGCCCGGGGATCGTGCCAGAATTGGAGCATGCGACCGGACGAGCGGAAAAGGAATAGGACAAAATGAGGCGAAATACGAATCGATGTTGGAGGGCTAGGATTCGATGACGTCGATCTTTTCAAAAAAGAAACATCAGGCGGCCGCGCTTGTGGTTGCCGCCGCCTTGATGCTGTTGGTCGGCCGCGGGTCGGCGTCGGATGGAGAGCGGCTCTCGGTCATGACCTATAACATGGGCAACTTCGGCCACCACGTCCCGAACACCGAGGAAGTCACGGCCGTGATCCAGGCCGCCGGCGTTCCAGACGTTCTGCTCGTGCAGGATGTGCCCTGGCAGATCAAATTCGACGACCTGGCCCAAATCTTGGGGTATCCGCATTTTGTTTCCGCCCGGAAGCTCAAGCCGGCCAGCAACCTGGCCATCCTTTCCCGGTGGCCGCTCAGCCGTGTCGAACAATTGGTCTTTCCTTCAAACCGGCAAAAATCGGGCGCAATGTGCGCTTTGGCGCGTGTCGGCGGCCAAGAGGCGCGGGTCTGCACCGTGCATCTGCCGTCGCTGAGCTGGATGTTGCGGCGCGATGGTTCGCGGAGGAACGCGCTGGGAATTCTTTTCGGCGAGCTGTTTCGCGAGACGCCGCGCAGCCAGGACGTTGACGATCTCATCGAGTGGTTGAACATCCACCCGGTCGCCCTGACCATTGTCGGCGGCGACTTCAACACCTTTTTCCCCTCGCGGGGCATCCGGGCCATGGACCGTGTTTACGACGACGCGCTATGGCCTTCTTTGGATTTTTTCGTGGGCACCTACCGCAAGATTCGTTTCCCGCTCAAGCCCCGCATCGATTTCCTGTTCCACTCCAAAAACATCCAGGTGGGCGAAGCCGAGGTGATCCGCCATACGGCCGGTGATCATTATCCGGTCAGGGCCGTGTTTGTCCTCCCGAAATAGAGGCTGCCGGCGGTTATTCCAGGGGATGGGAGCCGGAACTCACGCGGCTTGGCCGTCGGCCACCCGCCGAATGGCCGTGGTCAGGCGTTGGACCGCCTCTTTCAGTTTGTCCCGAGCCGTCCAGGAATAGGCGATTCTCAGGTATTCTCCGTTTTTGGACTCCGCGTCCGGGAAAAAGGAATCTCCCAAGTTCACGGCCACGCCTTCCTGGAAGGCGGTTCGCCAGACGTCCCGGGCGGAAATTCCATCCGCCAGCTTGGCCCACAGATAGAATCCGCCGGCCGGTCGGGCAAAACTGACGTAGCCCTTAAGATTTTCTTCGATGGCCTCGGCGGTGAGATTCATTTTGTCCTTGTACAAGGCGCGTATTTTCGCCAGGTGGGGCGCCAGGTTTCCTTGTTCCAAAAAGCGGCCCATCATGCGCAGGGCCATTTGATTCTGGCCCATGTCGAATCGCATGCGGCCGAAAAGGGCGATGAATTCGGGGCGGGCCTGAATCCAGCCGATGCGAAGACCGGTGGCCACGATCTTGGAAAACGTGCCCACCGCGATCACGCCGTAACCGTCGCTCAGCGCGGACAGGGAATCGGAGCTGGGGGCGTCGTAATAGAGGTCCTCGTAGGCGGTGTCTTCCAAAACGAGAAATTTTTCCCGGCCGGCCAGGCTTAGCAACGCCTCTTTGCGCTCCCGGCTCATGGCCACGCCCGTGGGATTTTGGAAGGTGGCGATGGTGTACACCAACTTGACCCGTTTGCCTTTTACCTTGAGGGCCGCCAGTTTTCGCTCCAACTCCACCACATTCAGGCCGGCTTCGTCCATGGAGATCGAGCAGACCTCGGCGCCCACGCCGATGAAATTCCCCAGGCTGCCCATGTAGCAGGGGGATTCGGTGACGATCACGTCCCCGGGATCGATGAGGGACCGCACCACCAGGTCGATGGCCCCGGACGAGCCGTTGCATAGCTGAAACCAGTCTTCCGTGATCTCGCCGCGGCCTTTTCGCGCGTTCATTTCGGTCAGATATTTTCGGATCGGGTAGTAGCCCAAGCCGAACCCGTACCTCAGAGCGGCGTCGTCTTCCTGGCCCAGGACGTGCCGCATGGCCTCGCCGATCGCTTCTCTCGGCAGACTGCCCGTGTCCGGAATGCCGACGCTGAGATAAAGGATTTCCTTGGTCGGCGTAATCCCTTCGGGCGGCGCCCACTCGCCTTGGGTATTCATGCGTCTCTGGGCGGCCCGGCCCGCGATTTCTTTCACGTCCCGGCTTTGCCAGATGCGTTTTAATGCCTCTTGGGCATGGTGGTCGTTCAAGGCGTTTCTCCCGCGTTATTCGTCCGGATCGTTTCCGCCGACAAACCGGACGGGGCTGTTTGTCGCGGCGAAGTAACTTTTGGTGGGTTTCACGACACCTGCATGCTGCGAGGTCACGTCATGCCTCCTGGTTTCATTTCAGCCTTGAAATGGATCGAAATTCATGGCAATTGTAGCAGAGGCGCGGGGCGCTGGCAAAGGCTTCCTGAAGGTCTCTCCAAAGGGGCCGGTCGGGTTCTCATAAAAGGTTTGACTTCCCGGTTTATATTTCATATTACACATTTTATATAATCTGAACGGAAGGGAGCGCCATGCCCGGCTACCAGACCATGATCGAACTCGCCGTGACCGAACTCAGAAGAGCGATCATGCGCGGCGACCTCCCCCCGGGGACGCGTCTGGTGCCGGCCAAACTCGCCCAAGAACTGGGCCTCAGCCGGGTGTCCATCCGGGAGGCCGTCCGCGAGCTCTGCGGGTCGTTGCTGGCCGAAACCTTGCCCAACGTGGGCGCCCGGGTCGCCTCCCCGCCCACGCTTTTTGAAATCGAGGAGATTTTCAAAGTGCGGCTTCGGATCGAGCCCAAGCTGGCCGTGCTGGGCGCCGAGCGCATCACGGAGAAGGAGATGGAGGTCCTTTGGCAGACCTGCCGAGAGCTGGATAAAGGGTGCGATTCAGAGGGCCGGGTTTTCCTGATGAATCGGAAATTCCACGAAACGCTCTACCAGCCGTCCGGCATGAATTTTTTGTGCCGGATGGTTGGCCAGTTCGCGGATCAGATTTTGATGTACCGCAGCCTCCATGGCCGTTCCCGGATCGATATCGTGGCCACGAACCGGGAACATAAAAAGATCATCCAGGCGATCGAGAAGAAGAACAAGAAGGCCATCCGAGAGACCCTTACGGCCAATATACGCAGAGGGCTGGACGATGTCAGGACATTGGCCTAGGCTCCGGTCAGGAGAGCGGACCGTGCAAGAACGCGCCCCGCGGACGGTCCTTGTGCTGCTGGTCCTGGCGATCGCTTTTGCTGCGGCCGCGCGGGCGGAGACGGCCGCGGATCGGCCCACGCCCGGAAGCTTCGCGGTCCAGGAGATGGAGCACGGCGGCCTGACGCGCATCTATTACCTCCGCCTGCCGGCCGGGTATGGCCAGGCCGGACCCTATCCGGTCCTGCTCGTGCTGCACGGCGGTGGCGGTTCGGCCGAGGTGACGACGCGGATGTGGGGCCGAGGTTTCGTCGATCGGGCCGACGCGCAGGGGATGATTCTGGTGTACCCGGAAGGCACTTCCGACCAGCCTGGGGGAACCCGGCATCACTGGAACGACGGCCGGAAGGATTCCAGGTGGGCGGCCCACCAGGAAAACAGAGACGATGTGGGTTTCCTGTCGAGGGTGATCGACCGGGTCGTGGCCGATTGCCATGGAGACCCGAAGCGGGTATTCGTCACCGGGGCCTCGAACGGGGGCATGATGTCCTACCGGGTGGCCTGCGAGTTGTCGGGCAAGGTCCGAGCCGTGGCCGCCTTGATCGCCAATCTGCCGCCCGAGCTTGCGGAGTGCCGTCCGGTCGAGCCGATCTCGGTGCTGATCATGAACGGCACCGAAGACCCGCTCATGCCCTATGAGGGCGGTGAGGTCACTTTTCGCAGCCTCAAACTGGGCCGGGTGCTGTCCGCGGCTGAGACGGCCCGGTTTTGGGCGGCCCGCAACGGCCTGGCTGGGCCGCCTGAGACCACGCTCCTGCCGGACAAGGACCCGGAGGACGGCACCCGGGTGCGGCGGGAGGGTTATCCCACCGGCCCGAACAAGGCCGAGGTCGTTTTTTACACGGTCGAGGGCGGCGGGCACGCGGTGCCCGGAGCCAAGCAGGTTCTGCCGCAACGGGTGATCGGCCGAAGCAGTCGCGACATCGACGCGGTTCGGGTGATCGTTCAATTTTTTTTAAGCCAGGTCCCCAAGTGAGCCGAGCAAGCATCTTGCTCAGGGAAAGGCTTTGTGATACAAGGAAAAGAAAGTAGATTCAATCCTGCAACCGGCAGTCAAAATCAGCCAGGGTTGCATAGCCTATGTCAGGCAGATTCGGATCGGACCAAGCGATCGATCGGAAACATCCAAATCAGCAAACACCCCCTGCGCCTCGCGCGAATCGCCTGAAGGAATGGAGACATGGCGTCGGCAAGGTCAAGCGCCTTGCTCGGCTTAAAATTTCACCCAGGAAACCAGGGCCTTAATAGGGAGGTAAAGAGATGAGCGAAAAAAAGAAGGGTTTGAACCGACGAGATTTTATGAAGATTGGAGCGGCTGGCGCGGCGGCCATGACCTTGAGCGGCCCATCCGTTCTGGCGGCCACGCCCAAACGGGGAGGGACAGTCACATGCGGCATGGCCTTTCTGATTCAGTACCCGGACCCGCATCAGTACGCCGGTACTTGGGCCGTGCAGGCCAAGGCCCTGGCCTGGGAGGGTTTGCTCCAGCCGACCTCGGTGGGCGAGCGGATGCGGATCACCGAGGAAAAGGGACCGGAGGCGGTGCCCGGCGTGCAGCCCATGCTGGCCGACGCCTATGAGGTGGAGAAGAACGCCCAGCGGTATGTGTTTCATCTGAAGAAGGGCGTCAAATTTCACAACGGCAAAGAGCTGGATTCCGCGGACGTGAAATGGAGCTGGGAGCGCATCAAGGACCCCCGAACGCGCGCCGCCGCTCGAAAAGCCTTGGGCGAATTCCTGGAGAGCACGGAAACGCCGGATAAATACACGGTGGTGGCCAACCTCTCCAGGTCCTATGCCTCCTTCGCGGCGGTCAACACCTTTGGCTACGCGCCGATCCTGCCCAAGGACTGCATCCCGGCCGGCGCCCGCTGGGGACAGACCCCGGACTCCCCCAAGGAAGTGGCCCCTCCGGGAACGGGCCCCTTCATGTTGGTCGAGCATCAGCAGGGCAACCAGTCCACCTTCCAGGCCTTCAAGGACTACCGGGTCAAGGGCCTGCCCTACCTGGACAAGGTCGTTTACAAGGTCATCAGCCAGGACCAGCCCCGAACCATGGCCTTGCGCGCCGGAAACATGGATTATATCTATTCGGCCGAATCCAACTGGCTGAGCACCGTGCTCAAAGGTAAGCTCGACAAGTTGTTCCGTTATGTGAACCTGAAGGACGACAAACTCGTCCTCTTCCCGATCCTCAACGGCACCACCATTACCCTTTACCTGAACAGCCACGAAGGGATGAAGTCGCCCTTCACCGACGTCCGCGTGCGTCAGGCCTTGAACTACTGCATCGACCGGGCCCGGTTGGCCAAGACGCTCTTCGGCGATTTGGCCGTGCCCATGGCCCAATTTTTCAGTGCGGAAGATTCCTACTGGTCTTTTCCGGATTTCGTTCCGCCGCAGCCGGACCCCGAAAAGGCCAAGAAGCTGCTGGCTGAGGCCGGGTATCCGAACGGCATCGACGTGGAGTTTCATATCACGCCCACTTGGGGCAAGAACGACCTCATGGCCCAGGTTGTTCAGCAGATGGCTGCGGAAGGCGGTTTCCGCATCACCATCACCCCGCAGGTGGGCATGCAGTACTACCTGAATCTCCGGAAGTACAGCTACCAGATGCTCGTTTACACCTTCGGCGGTCTGGATCCGATGATCGGCGGCGGCTATACGACGTTCCACACCGACACGGCCAAGCCGTACGACGGCTTCTCGCCCTCCCTGGGGATCAAGGACCCCGAATTGGACAAGCTGTTCGACGATGCCATCTCCGGGTTGGACCGGACCAAACGCAAAGCGGCTTACCACAAGGTCATTGAGAGGATTACCGACAAGGCCTACGTGATCCCCATGTATATGAACATCACGGCCAACGCCTGGTCCACCAAACTCCAGAACTTCGACCCATTGAAGTATTACGTTCCGGAGCAGGCCTTCCGGGAGGCCTGGATTGAAGGCTAGGCCGAAGAGCTGAAATTTTCATCCCAGGTACAGCGCGAGGCGGGGAAATGTCCGGCAGCGGGCCTTCCCCGCCCGTGTTTCCAACTCATCTTTTTCCCGTTTTTTAGGACGGCCCTATGAGTTTTCGTCGTTTCATCATCAGAAGGCTTCTCTATGTCCTGCCGACCATGATCCTGGTGTCCATCGGCGTCTTTTCCATCCTGCAACTCATCCCCGGCAGTCCGGTGGACGTGCTGCTGCCCGTGGACGCCGACCAAGAGACCCGGCAGGCCACGATCAAGGAATTCGGATTCGATCTGCCCCTGCCGCTGCAATATCTCAGATGGGTTTCGCGGGCCGTGCGCGGCGACCTGGGGCATTCGATCCTGTTGACCAAGCCGGTGTCCACCATTATCGCGGAGGCCCTGCCCCGGACCATCTACCTGGCCCTGGGCGGCATGATCATTTCCCTGATCATCTCGTTCCCGCTAGGCATCTTCGCCGCGGTCAAGCGCAAGACCTGGGTGGATTACACGGCCCAGGTCAGCGCCCTGGCCGGTCTGTCCCTGCCGGCCTTTTGGGCGGCGTTGATGCTGATGCTCCTGTTCGGTCTGAAGTTGAAATGGCTGCCCGTGGTGGGCTATGTCGCGCCGGGCGAGAATTTTGGGGGCTTTCTGGTTCATCTGATCCTGCCGGCCTTTACCCTGGGTCTGGAAATGGTCGGGGTGCAGACCCGGATGACCCGCTCGACCATGCTGGAGGAACTGAACAAGGACTACGTTCAGACCCACCGGTCCCAGGGCCTGTCCGAAGGCCGCATCGTGGGCATGTACACCCTGAAGAACGCCATGATCCCGACGCTGACCGTGGTTTCGCTCCGCTTCGCCGCGCTTTTGGGCGGAACCGCTGTGATCGAATCCATCTTTGCCTGGCCCGGGATCGGCCAGATGATTCTAAACGGCATCCAGTCCAAGGACTACCCCGTGATTCAAGGCGGGGTGCTGATTTTGTCTGTGGCCTTTATTTTCATCAACCTGATCGTGGACATCCTCTACAAGTGGCTGGACCCGAGGATTGTCTTGGAATAAGAGGCGGCGGTTATGAGTGCACCCAATACTTCCTTGCTTGAAGCCGCTGGTTGGAAAGGCTCGGCGGCCCGGTTTTTCAAGCGTTTGGGGACCGGAATGATCCGACTCTCCGAGTCCCGCATCGCCCTGGTCGGACTGATCCTCACCCTCCTGGTCGTGGTGGCCGCGATTTTCGCCCCGGTGCTGGCCACGCACGATCCGATCAAAGGCGATTACCTGAACATCAACGGCCCGTCCAGCCGCGAGCACTTCCTGGGCACGGACAACTTGGGCCGGGACATCTGGTCCCGGCTGGTTTATGGCGCCCGGAACGCGGTGCTGGTGGGCATCACCGTGGTCCCGGCCGGCATGTTCATGGGGATTCTTCTGGGGGCGATTCCCGGGTTTTACGGAGGCCGGTTGGACAATATCATGATGCGGATTCTGGACGCCTGGCTCGCCTTTCCGGGCCTCATCCTCTTCCTGGCCCTGCTGGCCGTGTTGGGCCGGGGTTTGTGGCAGACGATCGTGGCCCTGATTCTGGGCGGGACGCCGGGACTGGTGCGTCTGACGCGCGGCCTGGTCCTGTCCGAGCGTGAACGGGATTACGTCAAGGCCGCCAAGCTGCTGGGCGAAAGGGACTTGCGCATCCTATTCCGCCAGGTCATCCCCAACGTCTCCTCGCCCCTCATCGTGGTGTCCACGATCCGGCTGGGCGGAACGCTCCTGATCTTCGCCGGCCTGACCTTTCTGGGGCTGGGACCCCCGCCGCCCGCGCCCAGTTGGGGCCTCATGCTCAACGAGGCCCGCAGCCTGATGGAGACCGCGCCCATGGTGGCGGTCTATCCGGGCCTGGCCATCTTCATCACCGTTCTGGCCGTGAACCTTTTGGGCGACGGTCTGCGCGACATTCTGGATCCGAGGTTGGCTGAAAAATGAGCGCGGGCCGGGAATATCTCGTTATCAAGGACCTCAGCGTCAAGTTCTATCTCCGGGCCGGCGTGCTGTCCGCGGTCAGCAACGTGAACCTGACCCTCAAAACCGGGCAGACCCTGGGCGTGGTCGGGGAATCCGGGTGCGGCAAAAGCGTCATGTCCCGGTCCATCATGCGGCTAAACCCCTCGCCGCCTTCCAAGACGTCCGGCCTGGTGCTGCTGGACGGCGAGGATGTTTACGCCAAATCGGCTAAGGAGATGCGGAAAATCCGCGGGGCCAAGGCGGCCATGATCTTCCAGGAACCCATGACCAGCCTCAACCCGGTCTTCACCATCGGCAGCCAGATGACCGCCGGGATTCGGGAACATCTCAAGCTGTCCAAAGAGCAGGCCAATGAACGGGCCGTCGGACTGCTGGGCAAGGTGGGCATCCCCTCGCCGGCCGAGCGGCTCAAGCAATACCCGCATGAGCTGTCCGGCGGCATGCGGCAGCGGGTCATGCTGGCCACGGCCCTGTCCTGCAACCCGACCCTGCTCATCGCCGACGAACCGACCACGGCCCTGGACGTGACCATCCAGGCCCAGATTCTGGACCTGCTGCGGGACACCATTCAAACGCGCGGCATGGCCATGATTCTCATTTCCCACAACCTCTACGTCGTGGCCGACGCCTGCGATCAGATATGCGTCATGTACGCCGGCCGGCAGGTCGAACTCGGGACGAGCGAGGACATCTTTCAGCACCCGCTCCATCCTTATGCCATCGGGCTTAAAAACTCCCAGCCCAAGATCGGCCATAAGACGGAATTTTTGGACCCGATCCAGGGCATGGTGCCCAACATGCTCAATGTCCCGCCCGGCTGCGCTTTTCACCCGCGCTGCGATCAGGCCGGGGCTATCTGCTCGACCGAGATCCCCAAACTCGAGGAAATCCGCCCCGGGCATTGGGTCGCCTGCCACCAGGTCCGGCCCCAGGCCGCTTGAATCAACCCGTAAAGGTGAAACAATACCCATGACCGCAAGTCGAAACAGCGATGCAATTCTGGAAACGCGGAATCTGTGCAAATTTTTTCCGGTCAAGGTCCGGGGTCGTAAGGCGACCCTCAAGGCCGTGGATGACGTCGATCTGAGCATCTATCCGGGCAAGACCCTGGGGCTGGTCGGCGAAAGCGGCTCCGGCAAATCCACCATCGCCTTCACCATGGTCCTGCTCCATCATCCGACTTCGGGCGAGATTCTATATCGCAAAGCACCCGTCGGCCACCTGAAGGGCGCTTCGTTGAAGCGGTTTCGGGAGCATGTTCAGATGATCTTCCAGGACCCTTACAGCTCCCTGGACCCCAGGCAGAACCTGCTGACCATCGTCGAGAGGCCCCTTAAAATCCACACCGACCTCAAACGAGGTCCGCGGCGCGAGCGGGTGATGGAAATCCTGGGTCAGGTGGGCCTGGACACGGGCCAGCTTTATCGCTATCCGCACGAGTTCAGCGGCGGCCAGCGCCAGCGCATCGCCGTGGCCCGGGCCTTGGCCGTGAACCCCGGCCTGATCGTCTGCGACGAGCCGGTCTCGGCCCTGGACGTGTCGGTGCAGGCCCAGATATTAAATCTGTTCAAGAAACTGCAGAACGACCTGGGCCTGGCCTACCTCTTTGTCTCACACGACCTCAACGTGGTCCGGCACGTCTCCCACGAGGTGGCCGTGATCTACATGGGCCGCATCGTCGAGCGTGCGCCCACCGAGGCGCTGTTCACCGCGCCCAAGCATCCCTACACCCGCGCGCTACTGGCCTCCATGCCCGGCCTGGAACGGGCCAGCGAAAGCGTGCGCCTTGTCGGGGAAATTTCGTCCCCCATCGATCCTCCGGCGGGCTGCCGCCTGGCCACGCGCTGCCCCATGGCCCGGTCCGAATGCGCCACCGCCTCCCCTATGTTGAAAGAGGTCGCGCCCGGACACTTTTCGGCCTGCGACCAGAGCGCCTGATTAGGCCCTGCTTGAGCGAAAGCGGACGTACTCGAACAGGGCCCGGATGGCCGCCGCGGCCCTTTCCGGCGTGGGAAAGGCCGGAATGCCGCTCTGCACGCACTTGGCCATGCCCTCCACCTGGGTCGTGGAATGGCCCGGGACCAGCAGGATGGGCTTTTGATTTTCGCGGACCAGCCCGTTCACCCCGTCGATGAAGGCCGGGTCGGTCATGTCGTGGTAGTGGACCACCAGGAGCACGTCCACGGCCCGGATCAAAATTTCCATGCAGCCCAGCCAGAAGCCGCGCGTGTCCTGGGCCGGCGCCCAAGCCACGTCCACCGGGTTGGACATGCCGCTGGTCGGCGGGATTTTGCCCTGGATAAAGGCCTTGAACTCCTCCTGGACCGCCTCGGGGATGGGCGCCACGTTCAGGCCCAGCGCGTCCAAGGCGTCGGCCGCGGCCGCGCCGCCGCCGCCGGATTCGACCAGCACGCCGATGCGGCCGCCCGGAGGTAAATGCGGCGCGGAAAAGGCGATGAGCAGATCGTGCAGTTCTTCGAGGCTGTGGGCCTGGAGAACGCCGGCCTGGCGGAAGGCGGCGTCCGTGGTTTTCGAGGACCCGGCCAGGGAGGCGGTATGCGAGGCCACGGCCCTGGCCCCCGCCGGGCTGCGGCCCGATTTCCAGATGACCACCGGCTTTTCCCGGGAAACGCTGCCGGCCTTTTCGATCAAGGCCCGGCCGTCCCGGATGCCCTCCTGGTAGGCCCCGATGACCCGGGTCTCCGGGTCGGCGCCGAAAAAGTCCAGGTAGTCCAGAAGACCCAGGTCGGCCTGGTTGCCGGCGCTGATGGCTCCGCTGAAACGCAGGCCCCGCGCCGTGCCCCACAGTACCGTGTTCTCGCTCACCCAGCCGCTTTGCCCGAAAAAACCGACCGGGCCGGGCGCGAATGGCAGGTCGTAGCGCGAGACGATCGTGTTCAGCCTGACGTGCGGGCAGAACAGGCCCATGCAGTTCGGCCCCACGATCCGCACCCCGCCCTGTCTGGCGATGTCCAGCACCCGGGCTTGAAGCGCCTGGCCCATCCCCCCGATCTCGGAAAAGCCCGTGCCATGGATGACCACGAATTTCACGCCCTTTTCCGCGCACTGCTTCATGGCCCCTTCCGTGGCCGCGGCCGGGATGGTCAAAAGGGCCAGGTCGATCTCGCCCGGCACGTCCAGCACGCTGGAGTAGGCCTTGAGTCCCATGACCTCGCCGGCCTTGAGGTGGATGGGGTACAGCTTGCCGGTGAAGCCGGCCCGGAGGAAAGACTGCAAAAACCTTCCGCCGATCTTGGTCGTGTCCTCGGACGCCCCGATCACGGCGAGCGTTTCGGGTTTGAGCAGCGGGGCGAGATTCAGGGCGGGCATGAGCACCTCTACTTTTCCGCGTTTTTTTGGAAGCGATGGTACTGATAAAATCTGGACAAGGCCCGTGCCGCGGCCACGAGCGAACCATAGACCGGCACGCCCTTGTGCGGCAGCTCGACGCTCAGCTTGGCCCGAAGTTCCTTTTCCTCTGGCTCGTTGGAAAAGGATTCGAAGGTCAGGACCACGGGTTTGCCCTGCTCGTTGTGTTGGGCGAAATCGATCAGGAACTCGACCAGCCGTTCCATCTGCCCCGGCCCGGACCTTTGGGCCATGTCCAGGTGCGGGCTGACGATGAGCATGTCGATGTTCGGATCGGCCATGACCCATTTGAGTTCGCGTTCGAGCAGGGAGGCGTCGCGGAAGACCAGCCCCGTGTCCAGCGGATTCCTGACGCTGGCCCCGGCCAGGGAGATGAACTTCTTGAGTTCGTTTTGCGTCTCCCGGGTCAGAGGCGGCACGTCCAGGCCGGCCCGGCTCAAGATGTCGGCCGAGGACACGCTGGTTCCGCCGCCCAGCCCCAGCACGGCCACCCCTTTGCCGCGCGGCGGCTTGAGGCAGACAAAGGTCATGGCCATCTCGCACAGCTCCTCCAGGGAAAAGACCTGCACCGCCCCGGTCTGGGCGAAGAAACTGCGCCACATGGCGTCCTGACCGGCCATGGAGCCGGTGTGGGAGGCCGCGGCCCTGAGGCCGTGTTCGGTCAGGCCCGCCTTCCACAGAAAGACGGGCTTGGTCCGGTTGATCTCCTTGACCTGCCGGAGCAGCTTGGCCCCGTCCTTCACCCCCTCCAGGTACATGCAGATGATGCCGGTCTGGGGGTCGTCGGCCAGGTACTCCAGGTAATCGGTGCTGTCCAACGCCCAGGCGTTGCCGAAGCTGATGACCTTGCTGGCGTAAAAGCCGTAATTGGGCGTGTGGTGGGCCAGCCAGTTGCAGTGCCCGCCGCTCTGGGACAGGAAGGCCACCGGCCCGCTCTGCCGGGGCAGCTTTTCGAAGCACCCGATCCGGCCTTCGGGCACGTACAGCCCCATGCAATTGGGGCCGACCATGCGCAGCCCGCCGCGCACCGTGATCTCGCGCGCCCGCCGGCCCAGCTCGATGGCCTCGGGTTCGCCGGTCTCCTCGAAACCCGAGGTGAAGACGTGCACGTTCTTGGCGTTGGCCGCCACGCAGTCTTCGAGAACGCCGGGCAGAGCCGGACCCGGCACGGACACGACCACCAGGTCCACGGGTTCCGGGACGTCCCGCACCCGGGGATAGGTCTTGTAGCCCAGGATTTCGTCAGCCTTGGGGTTGATCGGGTAGATGCGTCCTTCAAAGCCCAACTCCTCGTAGCTCATGATGAAGCTGGCCGCGCCCGGCCGCCAGGGCCCGCCGCGTTTGGCGTCCGCTGACACCCCCACCATGGCTACCACCTTCGGATAGAAAGCGGTTTCCAGCGCCTTATCCCATGCCATCGTCTGATCCTGTCCTTTCCTGATATCTGCGGGATTAAAAAATCGCCCGTCGATCATACACCGGCCTGACCTGCTTTCTCAAGACCGATCGCATTTTTCGCCCGCAAGGGTGTCGCTATTCAGGTAGGCTTTACTTCGTGCCAAGTGTCCGGCCTCGACCTCGACGTGGCGACCGGGCGACGTCAATCCTCAGGCCGCGCTTTTGATCGGCCGGGCCAGAGAAATAAGGACCGCGGCCAAGGCGAACAGCCCGGCCATGATGATGAAGGCCGGCCGGTATGAACCCGCGGCGTCAAAGATCAGATTCATGGCCAGCGGCCCCACGGCGCCGAAACCAAAGGAAAGCAGGTAGCCCAAGGATCGCACCCGCCCCAGGCTCAACCGGCCGAAGTAGTTGGCCCACAGGACCTCCTGCATGATGTTCGCCCCCACCGCGCCCAGGCCGTAGGTGGCAATGGCCAGCCACAGGAAGACCGGCGTTCGAACAAAACAGAACAGGATGGCGGCCAGGGTCAGAATCAAAAACGGAATGAACCGCATCGAGGTTCTGTCCGCCTTTTCGGCCAAAAGTCCCATGACCAGACCGAACGGCACCTGAACCGCGCTGCGAAAGGTCATCAGCACGGCCAGCATGGTGTTGGTGTAGCCCAAGTCCTGAATGAAGGGTGCCAGGCTGATGTTGATGCCTTGGAAGGTCATGCTGTTGATGCCAAAGGAAATGACGATCAGCCAGAAGGAAGCGGTGGACATGGCTTCCCGCCGGGTCCACTCCCGTTCCGGCGTCGCCTTCGGCGCTCGCGTCCCGTACGCTGCGTTCTGCGGCGAGTCTGTTCCGACGTCCGGGTCGTCTCCGTCGGCGCGTAGCCCTATGTCCTCGGGCCGTCGGCGCATGATCAGGGCCGAGGGGAGCAGGACGGCGGCCCAGGTGGTCAGGGCGAAGATCACGAACATGGTGCGCCAACCCGCGTGGGCAATAACGAAGATGCAGATGGGGACCATGAGGAAGTTGCTGAAGTTGCCGCCGATGCGGGCGATGGCCAGGGCCCGGCCCCGCTTGCGAACGAACCAGTTGTTGACGGCCACGTCCATGACCAGGGCGCCCATGAAGGTAAATCCCAGGGCCGTGACCACGCCGCGCAGCATGTAGAATTGCCAGAGCGCGTCGATGCGGGTCACGGCCAGCATGGCCAGTCCGACCACCAGCGCCCCGATCGGCATGAGCAAGCGGGGGCCGTAGCGATCGATCAGGGGGCCGATGGCAGGCGCCAGCAGGGCTTCGATGACCCGGGCCGTGGTTTGAACCCCGGCGATGCCGCTTCGGCTCCACCCCAGCTCGTTTTGCATGGGCTTGAAAAACAGGCCGAGGATCGAGGTGAAATGTTGGGCATAGGAGATGCGCGCCAGAAAGGACACGGCCACGATGTTCCAACCGTAAAAGTAGCGCGGCTTTTTTAGCGCGTCAGGCATGGGTTCCGGTTGTCTCAGGGCGGGTCCTGGCGTCGGAGGCGTTCGGGAAACGCCGCCGCCGACAGCGGACCCTTGGGGTTCAATATGGATAAGGCGACTGTCTTAAGCCCATTGATTTTATCACAGGCCCGGGCGTTCGGCGGACGCTTTTCTGCGATGGGGGCCGGAGGAGTTGGGCCATGTGTTCGCTGTTCAGCCGAGCAAGAGGCCCGGAACCTGCCTTGAACCGCGATCGACGCGCCGGATCGGCGTTTTGCATCATTCTCTCTTTGTGATAGGCTGGATACAAGGGAGATGAAACGGCCCACGACCGGGCCGAGGCGGGCGGGACGTCAAAGCGGGTGATGTATGGGCAAGGTGGTCGATCTTAAAATCTATTCCCTCAACCGGGCGCTCCAACTCGGGCAGCCGGCCTGGCAGGCGAAATTCCAGGACCCCCTGACCCTGGAAACCCGCCTGTCCGATTTGTCCGATCAAACCCTGCTGGCCCTGGCCCAGCTTCAAGGCGACAAGGCTTTGTTGCTGCAAGGTCTGATCATGGGTTTCCTGGGCCTGGGGCCTTCGACCAAGTTTCATTTTCTGGAAGGCCGGACCAAGCTCGAAGTGCTGGACGCCTTTTTTTTCATGGCCGACCAGATTCGGTGGGAGTGCATGCGGCGCTTGGGCTGGGTGCACGGCTTTGCCGGAGAGACCTACCCTATCATCGAACTCATCATGAACCATCGCCAAATCAAACAGGAATTCGAGCCGCGCTATCCCCGCCTCAGCGAAACCCACCCGGATTATGAGCAGTTCAGCCGGCGGCATTCCCTGGAGGCGGAGGTGGTGGTCCGACGGCTGATTCCCTCGGCCATTGCCCAGCTCGAACGCCGGGCTTCCAAGGCGGGCGGAGGTTAGGGCAAAAAAAGAAGACCGGGGTCACCGGTCTTCTCTATTGATTAGGGCGAGGTCGTCCGGGGTCTTCCGCAACAACCTCTAACCTGTCTGTGTACTCTATGGTCGGGTGGATGTCAAGTACTTTTTTTATGGGAGAAGCAGGGTGGGGCCAACTTTCGACAGTCAGGGTCTTCCTGGGGTGATGACCGGCCTGATGCGGCTGGTGGAATCGCCGCCGGCAAAGTTTCAAAAGGCCCGCCTGGGTCTTCTGGCCAACCAGGCCTCGGTGGGGCCCGGCTATCGCCACGCCATCCAGATGATCGACCAGGCCCTGCCGGGCCGGCTGCGGGTTCTGTTTGGGCCGCAACACGGGTTTGCCGGCGAGAAGCAGGACAACATGGTCGAGTCCGACCACGGCCGGGACGCGACCTCGGGCCGGCCGGTCTTCAGCCTCTACGGCGAGACGCGGCGGCCCCGCCCCGAGATGCTCGAAGGCCTGGACGTGCTGCTGGTGGACTTGGTGGACGTGGGCACCCGGGTGTACACCTTTGCCCATACCTTGAGCTACTGCCTGGAAGCGGCGGCCGAGGTGGGACTGGCCGTGCGGGTCCTGGACCGGCCCAACCCCATCGGCGGGACCCTGGTCGAAGGCAACCTCCTGGCCCCGGACTGCGCCTCGTTCGTGGGCCGTTTTCCCATTCCCATGCGCCACGGCCTGACCCTGGGCGAACTGGCCTTGTACATGGCCGACCACATGGACCCGACCCCGGACCTTGAAGTGGCGCCGCTGGCTGGCTGGACCCGCGACATGTATTTCGACCGGACCGGCCTTCCCTGGGTCCTGCCATCGCCCAATATCCCCACCCCGGACACGACCCTGGTCTATCCGGGCCAAGTTTTGTGGGAGGGCACCAACCTGTCCGAAGGCCGGGGCACCACCCGCCCCTTTCACTTCGTGGGCGCGCCCTTTGTCGACGCGCGCGGCCTGGCCGAAGCCCTGGCGCCGTATGACCTGCCGGGCGTTTGTTTCCGGCCGGCCTCCTTTGAACCCACCTTTCAGAAGCACGCCGGCCAGGTCTGCCACGGCCTCGAAGTCCACCCCGTGGATCGGGAAAGCTTCCGGCCCTACCTGACGTCCCTGACCATCCTCGAAGTGCTGCTCAAGCTTCACCCGGACCTCGTGGCCTGGAAGCAGCCGCCCTACGAGTACGAATACGAGAGGCTGCCTTTGGACCTGATCCTCGGGGACCGGCGCGTGCGTGAGGGGCTGGAAGCCGGAACGAGCGCCGCGGCCCTGGCCGAGGGCTGGGCTGTGGACCTGGAAGCCTTTTTACGCCTGCGCGAGAAATACCTGCTTTATGAATAACGCTTCCAACCGGCCGGCAGGTCCAGGTTTGGACGCGGGCCGGATCAAGGCCTTGATCTTCGACCTGGACGGCGTGGTGCTGGACAGCATGCCGGCCCATGCCGCCTCTTGGCGTCAGGCCTTTGCCGAGTTCGGTCTGGATGTCGCGCCCGAGGTCATTTACCGCTACGAAGGCGCTTTCGACCAGGAGGCCTTGGACCGGTTCGCCGTGGAAAACAGCCTGGGGCTGACGACCGGCCTGTTCGATGACATCTACCGCAGGCAGCGCGTCTTGTACGAACAGGACCATGGCCGGGGGGTGTCGTTTTTTCCGGAGGCGGTCCGGTTGGTGAAAGACCTGGCCCGGGCCTCGCTCGGCCTGGCCCTGGTGACCAGCTCCCGGCAGGAGGTCTTGCGGGCCGGGGTCTGGCAAGACCTGAACGCCTGGTTTTCGCCGGTCATCACCGGAGACAGGGTGGCCCGGCACAAGCCGCACCCGGAGCCGTATCTCGCCGCGCTCGCGGCCTTGGGGCTGGACCGGACCGAGGCCCTGGTCATTGAAAACGCGCCGGCCGGCATTGCCTCGGCCCTGGCCGCCGGTCTGACCTGCCTGGCCCTGGCCACGACCCTGACCGCGCCTGACCTGGCCGAGGCCCATCAGGTTTTCCCGGACCACCTGGCCCTGAGGCGCTACCTGACCGACCAGGGGCTGCTGGACTCGGAAGCCGGCTTGTAGCGGGCTTGATTTTTCTTACCGGCCCACGTATCCTCAAGGTCCAAAGCAGGGGAGGGTCGAGGTCAAGCGAATGCAGCAGGTCAAGAAACTTGCCGGCCGGGCGGTTCACCAGTACGGCATGATCCAGGACAAAGACCGGGTGCTCGTGGGCGTGTCCGGCGGCAAGGACAGCCTGGTCCTGGTGCATTTTCTGGCCGAACGCCGGCGACGCGTGCCCATCCGGTACGGTCTGGTGGCCGTTCATCTCGACCTGGGTTATGACCGGCCGGAGGACAAAACGGCCTTACAAACCTATCTTCAGGCCCTGGACGTGGAGACGTTTTTCGAAGACCACGACTACGCCCGCGTGGCCCACACCGACATCAACCGCGAAAACCCGTGTTTTCTGTGCGCGCGGCTCAGGCGCCGGCGGCTTTTTCAACTGGCCGAGCAATTCGGCTGCCGCAAGATCGCCTTGGGTCACCACCGCGACGATCTGAACGTCACCTTGCTCATGAACATCCTGTACAGCGGGGAGATCAGCACCATGCTCCCCTCCCAGGATTTTTTCGGCGGGGCCTTGACCGTGATCCGTCCCTTGGCCCTGGTGCCCGAGGACAAGATCGCCCGCCTGAGCCGGGCCTTGGGCCTGCCCGTGGCGGCCCATGACTGTCCCAGCGCCGGCAGGTCCAAGCGGGAGGAAGTCAAGGTCCTGATCCAGACCCTGGCCCGTAAAAACAAAAAGGTGTCCGGCAACATTTTTCACGCCTTGAGCAACGTCCGGCCCGACTACCTTCTCAGCCGAGCCAATGGGGCGGCCCGGTGATGAGACGGAAAATGCCCGGGTGGGGCCGGTTTTGGCCCATGGGTGGCCGCGATGTCCGCTAAAAAAAGCACCAAAAAACAACAGGACCTGTTGGGCGAACTGGAGAAGCTGGCGGCCCGCAAGGGGCTTCGGATTTCCTACGGCGACATGAAATTCGCGGGCCTGCGGCTCAAGAGCGGCCAGTGCCTGTTCAAGGGCGAACCCTGGGTGGTGCTCAGCCGCCAGGACGCATTAGAAGAAAAGCTGGCCTTGATCGGCGAGGCCCTGATGCAGTTTGACCTTTCCGGCGAAGAGCTACGGCCCGATCTGGCCAAGATGCTCGGCCGGGGCGCTTCGCCGTCCGACTCCTCCGCTTTGTAAGACCACTGTATCCTTAAAACGCACCCTCGTCGCGATCGGCGGACAGGCCGATCTCCCGGAGATGCTCCCGGATGGACTGTTCGAGGGTTTCCTTCAGGCAGTGCACCCCACCCGCCGGATCGGCCAGCAGCCGGCAGCCTCCCAGGCAGAGCGGGGCCACGGTGCAACGCAGCCGGCACTCCTCGGATAGGTCCCGCACGAGCCGGAGGGCCTCGGCCTGAAAATCCGCTCCCGAACGCACGTCCCCGGTGTCTCGGTCCGCGGAGCCAGGAGCAAAGGGGCAATCCACCAGCCGGCCCAGCGCATCGATGACCCGCACCCCGCGCCGCACGGCCGGGCAGTCAAAGCCCGAGAGCAAAGCCGGCGCGGCAAATCCCCGCGAAACCAGTTGACGCCGCAGCCAGAGATGCCGCTCCGGGTCCGGATCAAGCAGACAGCCGGCCTGGAGCAGGGACGGCGTCTCGTTGCCCGTGGCCGGCCTTGGCAGAATGGGCGCGAAACGCACCTGGGTCAAATATTCCCGCAGACCTCGGGCCAGCAGCTCGTTGAGCAGTGCCGGCAGGCGCAGGTGCTCCCCCTGGGCCGGGTCGTAGAGGCCGGCCAGGTGGAGTTTGCTCAATCCGGCCAGCGCGGTCAGGCGGCCGATGGTCCGTTCGCAACCGGACCCATGTCCTTGAGCCGGTCCGTTTGGCGCGCCGGACTCGAACGCGCCGCCGATCATCAAACGCACGTGTTCCAAGCCGTAGGGTTTCAGGGCTTCGATCAGGGCGGGTTTGAGGTGCAGGCCGCCGGCCAGGCTGACCCGGTAGGCGAGAGCGCGACCCCGGCAGAAGGCGTACAGACCTTCGGCCAGAAAGCGCACGATTTCCAGGGAGAGGGGGGCGTCCGAGATCATGAAATCGAGCCGGACTTCGGCCGGCCGCTTTTGTTCGATGTCGTCTAGGAGAAAGGCGAGCACCTGCCGGGCCGTGGTCGGAGTCATGCGTTCCGGACCATTTTCTTTACCGTTGGGGCGAGCCGGGCCGGCTGGACCTTGGCCGGTGTTGGGCAAGATGACATACGTCAAGCGGGTCAGGTCGTAGGTTCTCAGGTGTTGCCAGTGGGCCAGGGCGATGTCCTCGCGGGCCGCGAGAGGCACCAGAAAACCCTGGTCAACCATGTGCCGGATGGTGGCTTCGTCTGTTAGGTCCCCGGCCCGAGCAGCTTCCCAGGTTGCCCCAGGCAGCCGGCCCACGGCATGCCGCGGGGTGTGGAACAAGGCCACTTGGTCGGTGTCGGCCAGGGGTTCGGCGATGATAAAGCGGGAGGGTTTGAACGCTTGAAGAGTCATGGGCCGGTTCCATCCTCGTCTCGATCGAGCGAAATCTTGCCCATCGTTGTGTCAAGAACCGGTCCAACGGTTTATGGGGCGGACAATGATTCTATTATCTTGTTTTTGTTAAGCAATTTAATCGGAGATGCTTTCGATGAAGCGCGGATGGGCGAAAGGAGTCCGGACAGCGTTCGGTCAGGTCCGGACGAGGAGGGTCGGGGCGGTCAGCCCCTCATGAAACCTTCGGTCAGCCGATACCGGGCGGCCTGGGCCTTGCGTCCGTTGTGCTCGAGGATGCCGGCCTGGACCAGGCGCTGGAGCACCCGGTGGCTGAGCCTGTCCCGGCGATGAAACCAGGTGGGCGGCGAGATGTGGTCGGCGAAGTCGCGGGGCGGGAAAGGGCGCGCCCCGGCCGTTTCGAAAAAGTCGAGGATGTGTTTTAGCGGCACGCTGAGCGCCAGGCGCTCGGTCCGGCCCATGCCCGGCGAGGCCCGGAGCGCCTCGGCCAGGGCTTCTTGCAAGGCTTCTGTCGAGACATGGCCTTGGTCGGGATCGGCGGGCCGGGCGGCCGCTTCCCCGAGGTCGGACGGCAGGTGCTCGGGTTGGATGTCTCCCCGGTCGGCCAGGATCACGGCGCGCTGGATCGCGTTTTCGAGTTCGCGGATGTTGCCGGGCCAGACGGCCTGGGTCAAGCGCCGCATGGCCGGTTCGGATATTCCGGTCACGCGGGCCTGGGCTTCGCGGTTGTAACGTCGGATGAAGTGCGCGGCCAGGGCCGGGATGTCCTCGGCGCGTTGTCTGAGCGGCGGCAGGGCAAAGGTGAAGACGTTCAGCCGGTAATAGAGGTCCTGGCGAAAGGTTTTCTCCAGGATGGCCGCCTTAAGGTCCCGGTTGGTGGCGGCGATGACGCGCGCGTCCAGCTTGAGAGGCCGGGTGGCGCCGAGAGGCAGGATGGTGTGTTCCTGGAGGAAGCGCAGGAGCTTGACCTGGAGGGCCGGCGAGAGTTCCCCGATTTCGTCCAGGAATAGGGTGCCGCCTTGGCCCTGGGAGAGTTGGCCGGGCTTGTCGGCCACCGCGCCGGTGAAGGCGCCTCGGCGGTGCCCGAAGAGTTCGCTTTCGAGCAAATGGTCCGGGATGGCGGCCAGGTTGACGGCCACGAACGGCCCACCGGCCCGGGAGCTGTGATCGTGCAGGAAGCGGGCCAGGGTTTCCTTGCCGGTGCCGGTTTCGCCGGTGAGCAGGATGGGAGCCCGGGAACGCGCGGCCCGGCTGGCCAGCCGCAGGGTTTCGCGGAAAGTCGGGTTTTTGCTGGCCAGCAGCGGAGCCGAGGCCTTGACCTCGGCCAGCGTCGGCGTGGGATGTTCGCGTGCCCGGGCCAGGTCCCCGGCCTCGTCCGCGAGTTCCCGGCAGATTTCCACCAGCCGCTTGTAGGCCGCGCTTTTGAGGTTGAGGTCCGGGAAGTAGCGCGCTACAAAACGCCCCAAGGCCTCCTGACAAAAGCTGCGATGGGCGTCCAGGGGGTTCTGCCGTTGGTCGAGTTCGAAGTATTCGTGGAACATGGCGTCCACGATCAAGGGAATGAACCGGCCCGAGGGACCGTTCTGCCACAGGGTCAAATAGAGTTCGGAATACTCGGGTTCAATCTCCCGCACCTCGCCGCCTCGGCCGGTCCTGGCAGCCTCGGTCTGCGCGAGCAATGACCGGAACCGGGCGTCGAACCGGTCGGTCGCGCTCTGGCAGCCGGCCTGGAGCAAGACATACCCCAGGTAGAGGGCTTGGCCAAGCTGCGGATTTTCGGTCATGTTACCCGACACGACTGCGCGTTCGGTCATGGTGGCATGCCCAGGCGGTCGCGCACGGCCAGATATTCCTCGGTCCGTTTCATTTTTTCGTCCCGGATGACCAGCGGCGGTTCGACCCAGGGCTCGGCCTTTTCCCGCCGGGCGGCAAAGAGCCGGAGGAACGGGGCGCGGCCGATGCGGGTGATGACCGGTCGCTCCCGGATGGGGAACAGGCCGGCCGCTTCGATCGCCTCCCGGGCGCGGTTTTGTTCCCGGTCCAAGAAAACGAGGACGAACCAGCCGCCAGGCGTCAGGAACCGGGCCGCGGCTCGGGCATAGTCGCCGACGTGGCCGTGATATTCGAGCCGGGCGCCGGCCCGTTGCGGGTCCACGCTGGCCACCCCGGCCTCGGGCGGGATGTAGGGCGGCGTGGCCGTGATCAGATCGAACGACCCGGCCGGGAGGTCAAGAGTTTCATCCCGAAGATCGGCCTCGATGGTGCGCACCCGGTCCTGGCAATCGTTAAGTTCAGCCGAGGCCCTGGCCATGGCCGCGCTGAGGGGTTGGATTTCCACGCCGACCACCTGGGCCTTTGGAAAAAGCCAGGCGCACATGAGCGCCACCGAGCCGATGCCCGTTCCCAGGTCCAGGATGCGCTCGGCCCGGCCGGCCACCTCGGCCGCGTACCAGGCCGTGAGCAGATCGTCGGTGCTGTAGCGATGGCCTTTCTTGCGCTGGATGATGCGCCAGTCGCCGGTCAGGGCGCTCAGCGTGGTCTCGCCCCACGCGGCCGGCAACGGTTTCCTATCGAGAGCCATAATTCATTATCCGATGACCACGCCCGGACTTCAAGTCCAAACCGTTTTCTCGGTCGCGCCGAATTGTGATATATTGGTCCATATACTTCATACCGTTCTCTATCGTTCGGAAGAAGCGCGACCGAGGCCGTCATGCTCGGCGCGCTTCAGGCCGAGGGCCCAGGAGGAGAACATGCTTCAGGACGTCTTTCTAACCCCGGAAGAACAGGCGCTCAAGCAGGAAGTCCGACATTTCGCCCGCACGGCCGTGTCGGCCGACCTGCTTCGAAGGATGGACCGCAACGAGACGACCTACCCCCGCGAGTTCGTTCAGGCCCTGGCCGCTCACAACCTGATCGGACTCCGGTTCCCCAAGGAATACGGCGGACGGGGGCTGACTTGGTCGGCCGAAATCGCCGCGTTGGAGGAGATCGGCGTTTTGGGCATGGCTCTGGGTTGCGCTTTTTCCATGCCTTCCATCGTGGGCGAGGCCCTGACGCTTTTCGGCAGCCCGGACCTCAAGGAGCGGTTTTTAATGCCCCTGCTCAAGGGCGAACTGGTTTCGGCCGAGGGGCTGACCGAACCGCGCGGCGGGTCGGATTTTTTCGGGGCCACGACCCGGGCCGAGCGACAGGGGGACGTGTTCAAGGTTCGGGGCCAGAAGCGTTTCGTGGTCGGGGCCGAGGGCGCGGATTTTTTCGTGGTCTATTGTCGGACCGATCCCGGGGTGGAGGCGCGAAAAGGTCTCAGTCTGTTGCTCATCGAACGGGACCGGCCGGGCGTCGAGGTCAAGTACCTTTACGGCCTCATGGGCGCGCGGGGCGGCGGCACGGGCCGGCTGCTCTTTCGGGACGTGGAGGTGCCCATGTCCAACCTGATCGGCGGTTTGAACGAAGGGGGCCGCATCTTCAACGCCATGATGGTCCCGGAACGGCTCACCTCGGCCGGCGGCGCCCTGGGCCTAGCCCGGGCCGCTTTGGAAGTGGCCGTGCGTTACAGCGACCGGCGCAAGGCCTTCGGCCAGAAGATACGTGAGTATCAGGGGGTCAGTTTCAAGGTGGCGGACGCCATCACCCGGCTGGATGCGGCTCGGGCCTTGACCCAGGCCGCTGGCAGAGCCGCGGACCAGAAGCTTGCTTCGGCGCGCCGTCTGGTCAGCCAAGCAAAAAAATTCGCCACGGACACGGCCTGGGAGGTGACCAACCTGGCCATGCAGATCGTGGGCGGCATCGGCTACACCACGGTCTTCCCCTTGGAACGGCTCGTCCGCGACGCCCGGTTGGCCCAGATCTGGACCGGCACCAACGAAATCATGAACCTGCTCATCCAGCACGAGTATTACCGGGAGGTGTTGACCGACCCCGAGGTCGGCCGCCAGGTGGAAGCGGACGCGCTGGAGGCGGACGCGGTTGACGAGAAGGTGTACGAGGACGACGATATGTGGACCAAGGGCTGGTAAACCGGCCCGTCCGTGATCAGGTCCTGGTTAGAAGCCGTTTCAAGACCTCCCCTTGGGTTCAATATCTTTGTCGGGCTTGAAGGACAATCCTCGAAATATGTTCATATATTCCTCCGGTTGTCCTTCTTCGCCCTCCTCGATCTTAAACCCGGTTGAAGACCCTGAAACGGCTTCAGAGAGGTTTTGAAATCAGTTGTAGGTAGTCGCTTAGCCGGTCGGCTCCGGCTCGGTCGCCAAGGCTTGCTTTTTGCGCTGGAACGTCTCTTCCAGGGCGTCGGTGTGGTCGAGGAGGCTTTGGACGAAGATGTAGTGGTGTTCTTTAAGGACGTAAAGGCGGAGTTTCACAACCCAAAAAGGCGCATCCGGGCCATAACGGTTTAAAATGTGCGGAATCCAACTGTCGTGGATCATGACGGTTTCCGTCGCCTCGGTCAGACAGTTGGTATAGGTCAGGATGCTGTAGTCGTCCTCGGTCAGCTTTTCGAGGGCCGCCAGCCACACCTTGGTCGCGCCCTCGAATTGGGCGTGCAAGCCCAAGCGCGCTTGAAATTCAATGAACTCTTGAACTTCCTCCCAGTTGGGCAGGGCTTCCATGTCCGTGATGGCGTGCATGCCGTCCAACCTCCGGTCATCCTTCCGATTTTATCGATGGTGATAACACGGCTGATTTCGCCCGTCAACCGCGTGAGCACAAACAATCATGCAGCCATGAAAAGTAAAAAACCGGTTGCCTTTTGTGAAGAAAAGTTTAAACTAGAGATTTACGAGAGACGGGCGAAGAGATCGTCGATCATCCGCGGGACCGGAAATTAAGTGAAGGAAGGTTACGAATGAACGAGCAAGCCACCCTTTCCAGTAATGCTCCATATGGAGCGGTTCTCGTCGTCGGAGGAGGAATCGCCGGTATCCAATCGGCCTTGGATTTGGCCAGCCAGGGCTTCAAGGTGTACCTGGTGGAGGAGTCCACTTCGGTCGGCGGCAACATGTCCATGTTGGACAAAACGTTTCCCACCAACGATTGCTCCACCTGCATGCTTTCCCCGCGACTGGTGGAAGTGGCCCGGCATAAAAATATCACTCTGCTGACCCTGGCCAGCCTTGAGGAACTGACCGGCGAGCCCGGCCGTTTTCAAGCCACGGTGCGGCAGGCGCCCCGCTATATTGATCCGGAGAAATGCGTGGGCTGCGGCATTTGCGCCCAAAAATGCCCCAAGGCGGTGCTGGACGAATTCAACATGGGCCTGTCCAAGCGCAAGGCCGCCTTCCTGCGCTTCCCCCAGGCCGTGCCGCTCATCTATTCCATCGATAAGGAAAACTGCATCTATTTCGCCAAGGGTACCTGCAAGGCCTGCGAAAAGTTTTGTCAGTCCAACGCCATCGACTTCGAGCAGAAAGAGACCGTTCTCAAGCTGGATGTGGGCGCGGTCATCCTGGCCACGGGTTTCGAAACCGCGCCCGGGAATATCCGTCCCGAACTTGGCTACGGCCGCAGTAAAAACGTCCTGACCGGTCTGGAATTCGAACGCGTTCTGGCGGCCAGCGGTCCGTATGCCGGTCATGTCCAGCGACCTTCGGATCACGTCGAACCTCAACGGGTCGCCTGGATTCAGTGCGTCGGCTCCCGGGACGCGGCTCTGAAACGGGAATTCTGTTCCTCGGTCTGCTGCCTTTACGCCACCAAACAGGCCATCCTGGCCACCGAGCACGTGAAAGGCCTCGAAGCCACCGTGATCTACATGGACGTCCGCACCCATGGCAAGAACGCGGAGCGGTACTTCATGCGGGCCGAGCGCGATCACGGCGTCCGCTACGTGCGGGGCAAGGTGGCCGATGTTTCGGAGGACCCGGAGACCGGGAAGCTCGATCTGACTTATTTTTCCGCTGACAAGAGCGAAATCGTCAAAGAAGCCTTCGACATGGTGGTCCTGTCCGTGGGGCTCGCGCCCGGAGCCAGTTCGCGCGCCCTGGCCGCGAACCTGGGGCTGGACGCGGATCAATACGGGTTCGTGGTCCCGTCGGGTCTGGACCCGCTCATGACCTCCCGCCCGGGCGTCTTTGTCTGCGGCTTGGCCCAGGCGCCTCGGGACATCCCGGACACCGTGGTTCAGGCCAGCGGCGCCGCGGCCGAAGCCGCCGCCCTGTTGGCCGAGGCCCGTTCGAGTGAAGACGAGGGCGCGGAGCTGGTCGAGGAGCGGGACATCTCGGGTGAACCGCCCCGCATCGGCGTCTTTGTCTGCCATTGCGGCACGAACATCGCCGGCGTGGTGGACGTGGAGGCCGTGGTGGCCGAGGCCAAGGGGCTGCCCTATGTCGAGCATGCCGAGAATCTGCTCTTCGCCTGCGCCACCGATTCCCACAAAAAGATCGCGGAGGCCATCAAGACCCATCGTTTGAACCGGGTCGTGGTCTCCGCCTGCTCCCCGCGCACCCATGAGCCGCTCTTTCAACAGACGCTCAAGGAGAGCGGGTTGAACCCGTATCTCTTCACCCAGGCCAACATCCGGGACCAGTGTTCCTGGGTGCACGCCCAGGATCCGGTCGCGGCCACGGCCAAGGCCCGGAGTCTGATGCGCATGGCCGTGGCCCGGGCCGCCCTGAGCGAACCGCTGCACACCCAGGAGTCGCCGGTGGAGCAGTCCGGACTCGTGGTCGGCGGCGGCATCGCCGGCATGACCGCGGCCCTGGCCCTGGCCGAGCAGGGCTTCCGGGCTCACCTGGTGGAAAAGACCGACGTCCTGGGCGGCATCGCCCGGCGGCTGACCCGCACCCTGGAAGGCCATGACGTGCCGGCCTATCTGGCGGACCTGGAACAAAAACTCGCGGCCGACGACCGCATCACCGTGCACTTAAGCAGCGAAGTGGCCAAGTTTTCCGGATACGTGGGCGCCTTCGAGACCGACCTGCGCTCCGGATCGTCCACCGAGAAAGTGCGCCACGGCGTGGTCATCGTGACCACCGGCGCCGAGGAGTACCAGCCGACCGAATTCCTGGGCGGGCAGGACGAACGCGTCTTCACCCAGCTCGACCTGAACGAGCGTCTGCACCGGGAGGAAAACGTGCTGGACGGCGTGACCAACGTGGTCATGATCCAATGCGTGGGTTCCCGCGACGAGGAACACCCCGCGTGCAGCCGCATCTGCTGCACCACGGCCGTGGCCAACGCCCTCAAGATCAAGGAAATCAATCCTGAAATCGAAGTGACCGTCCTCTTCCGGGATATCCGCACCTTCGGCCTCAAGGAGCTGTTTTACATCGAGGCGGCCCGAAAGGGCGTGCATTTCGTGCGTTTCGATCCCGAGAGACCGCCCGTTGTCGAGAACGGGGAGGAGGGGCTCGAGGTCACGGTGTACGACCGGGATTTGCAGGACGAGATCGTGCTCACGGCCGACCGGCTCGTTCTATCGGCCGCGGTCCGGCCCCGCCAGGACACCCGGCCGCTCATGGAAGCGCTCAAGCTTCAGACCGATTCGGACGGCTTCTTCATGGAAGCCCACTTGAAGCTCCGGCCGGTGGACCTGGCCACCACCGGCTTCTACCTGGCCGGTTTGGCCCAGGGACCGAAGTTCCTGGAAGAGAGCATCGCCCAGGCCCGTGCGGCCGCGGCCCGGGCGGCCATCATACTTTCGAAAACGAGCATCTCCGTGGGAGGCAAGGTGGCGGTGGTTTCGCCGGAAAAGTGCGCGGTCTGCCTGACCTGCGTGCGCACCTGTCCCTATGGCGTGCCCTACATCGGCCCGGACCACTATGCCGTCATCGAACCGGCCCTCTGCCAGGGTTGCGGGGCCTGCGTGTCCGAGTGTCCGGGCAAGGCCATCACCCTCAAACACAACACCGACGCCCAGATTCTGGCCAAGATGCAGGCGATGAGCGCCTAAACAGCCAGTTTCATTTTCCCGAAGCTGAAAGGGCGGGTTTGATACCCGCCCTTTCATTTGTTTTGGAAATGATCCCAACCGGGCGGCGCATGCGCCGCCTTAGGGGGAACCGCGACGGGACCTGATTGCAACCTAACCGCGCGGCTATTCTTTTATAGGATCGTCATTTTCGTGACGTTCTCTCAGCCTGCCTTTTCCCGCTTGGCCCGTTCCTCCTGGACGTGAACCACGGTCTTGCCCGGCAGACGGGTTTCCGGGTTCAGACCCAAGGCCCGGGCCGCGGCCAGGAAGATGCCCACGGCCATGGTGGACGTCTCCACCTCGGCCCGGTCGATATAGACCTCCCCGGCCATTTCCTTGATTCGACCATTCTCGGGCGCGGCATCGAGCGCCCATTCGACCAGATGGCAGGCCAGGCGGCGGTCTCCGCTGGCGGAAAGCTCGGCGGCCCGGTCGGCCAGCCGCTCGGCCCCGCCGGCCAGCGCGGCCATTTCCTCGGCCAGTTCCTTGTCCGCCACGGGCTTGAGGTGCGACGGCGCGCCGTCGTGCCACCCGCCATAGAAGCGGTAGATGTTGCGCACGATGAACTCGGGTTCGTCATACACCGGCTGGAGATAGGGCTTGTTCAGAAGCTCCGCCGGCGCTTGGACCTGGTGGATGATTTCGTCCAGGGTGGCGCCCTGGTTCATGAGAGCCAGCGTGTTTTCATGCAGGGCTTCCAGCAGGGCGGCGGTATCGTTCAGCGCTTGACTGACGCGTTCCGTCCCCACGATGGGCACGCCGTGTCCCGGGGTCAGCATACGGGGCTTGAGCCCGGCCATGTCCCGCAGCGCCTTGGCCCAGTCACGGGCGTAGCGCTGGACCTTTTGCGGATTGCCGGCGTTGGGCACGGACCAGATGAACAGGTCGCCGGTACAGAGCAGCCCGTTATCGGGAAAGAAGATGTAGGTGTGGTCGTCGGTTTCGCCTCGGGCGTGGGTCAGTTCGGCCGTGACGCCCCCCACGTTCACCGTGGTGCGGTCGGCATAGGTCAGGTCCGGGTAGTCGTAGTTTTCCGGAAACAACGGTTCGCCCACGCCGCCTCGAAACTGGCACAGGTTGATCCAGGCGTTCCAGGGGGCCGAGGCCCGGTAGCGGTCGAACCGGGCCGGCATGGCCTCGTGAGCCACGATGCGGGGCAGGGGCCAGCCCTTGGCCTTGGCCTCGGCCGCGTACTCGGGCACGCCGAAGACGTGGTCGGTATGGCCGTGGGTGAAAATGGCCGTGTGCAACCTGGCCTGGGTCACGCCACGGATGGCGTCGAACTTGATTTTCGTGTCCCAACTGGCCGCCGGATCAATGACGATCAGACCGTCGTCCGTCTCCCGGATAATGGTATTGGCAAACCCCCGGTAGAACCAGGTTCTGTCGGCGATCTGCTCGATGCCCCTCGGCAGCCCGAAGGGATGCGCGGCGTAGGCGTTTGTTTTCCCCGTCCACAAAGCCTCGGCCAGGTCCAGTATCTCTCCCATGAATCTTCTCCTTGTATCTTGACCGGCGATAGCGCGCGCCGGATCGGGTCATTCGATCAATCCGCGGCCGTGGTCGGTTTGCCGCGCTCCATCTGCTTGATAAAGACCGGTACCGGCGGCTCGTCCGCCGGGGCGGGAGGACCGAACTGCCGGGCCGCGGACAGATAGATGCCCATGGCCATGGTCGAGGGTTCGGTCTGTGCTCGGGCCAGGTACACGCTTTCGGCCGCTCGTCGGATTTCCTCTTGGTCGGGCGCAACCAGGCAGGCCCAGTCCGCCAGGTGGCAGGCCAGGCGGAAGCGGCCGGCTTCGGCCAATTCCCGGGCGCGGCTTGCCAGCCGGTCGGCCCCGCCGGCCAGACGGGCGGCCTCCTCCGCCTGGGTCTGCTCCGCGGCCGGTTTGAGGTGCGAGGGCCGGCCGTCGTACCACCCGCCATAGAAACGCCAGACGTTGCGCACGATGAATTCGGATTCGTCGTAAACCGGCTGAAGATAGGGTTTGGCCGACAGATCGCTCGGGGCCTTGACCGCGTGGAGGATTTCGTTGAGCGACGCGCCCTTGTTCATCAGGGCCAGGGTCTGTTCGTGCACGGATTCGAGTAGGCCGGCCGTATCGCTCAGGGCTTGGCTGACGCGGTCCGCGCCGATGATGGGGAAGCCGTGTCCCGGCGCCAGGATTTCGGGCCGCAGCGCGGCCATTTCCCGCAGGGCCGCGGCCCATTCGCGGGCGTAGCGCTGCACCTTCTGGGGGTTGCCCGCGTTGGGCACGGCCCAGATGAACAGGTCGCCGGTGCACAGCAGCCGGTTGTCCGGGAAGAAGACCCACAGGTGATCGTCGGTCTCGCCCCGGGCGTGGCGCAGTTCGGCCGTGATCCCGCCCACGGTCAGGGTCATGCGGTCCCGGAAGGTGATGTCCGGAAAATCGAATTCGCCCGGGAAAACCGCCGGTCCGGTGCCGCCTCGGAACTGACGGTTGTTGATGTGGCTGTTCCAGGCCTGGGTGGCGGCGTAGCGTCGCAACCGGGCCGGCAGGGCCTCCTGGGCCACGATGCGCGGCTTGGGCCAGCCGTTGGCCTCGGCCTCCTGGGCGTAGTTCCCGACCCCGAAGACGTGGTCCACGTGGCCGTGGGTGAAGATGGCCGTGTTGAGGGGCTGGCTGGTGGCCGCGCGGATGGCGTCGAACTTGGGCTGGGTGTCGAAAAGCGCGGCCGGGTCCACGAGGATAAGTCCCTCGTTGGTCTCTCGGACGATGGCGTTGGAAAAGCCCTTGTAGAACCAGGTTCCCGGTCCGAGAGCCTCCAGACCGTGCGGCGGGCTGAAGGGGTGAACGGTGTAGGTGTCTTTTTGGCCGGTCCAGAGCGCCTCGGCCGTTTCGATGATTTCTCCCATGGTCTCTCCCGTTTCGTTCAGCGATGGATTATTGCTCAATGAGCGTTTCGCGCCGGACCCGGTTCGGGGCCGAGGCGCCGACCATTCCCATGATGCGGCTCAGTTCCTCGGTCATCTCCTGGATGAGGCTTTGCACCCCCTCCTGACCGTCCGCGGCCAGGGCCCAGAGAATGGGCCGGCCCAGCCCCACCAGGTCCGCGCCGAAGGCCAGGCCCTTCAGCACGTCGCTTCCCCGGCGGAACCCGCCGTCCACGATGATGCTGATTCGCCCGCCTACCGCGTCCACGATCTCGTCCATCACCTGGAAAGGGTGGGGCAGGTAGTCGATGGTGTGGGCGCCGTGGTTGGACAGCACGATGCCGTCCGCTCCGATTTCCACGGATTTCACCGCGTCCTCGCGGCTGAGCACGCCTTTGAAGATGAGCGGCGCGGAGACGCGCTTGCGGACCTCTTCGAGTTCGGCCGTGGACAGGGGCGCGCAGCCCGTGACAACGCGGCGGTCCCGGATCTTCGTACCTTGCCCCACGTCGATTTCCAGCCCGACCCAGCGCACCCCGGCCTCCTGGAGCCGCTCCAGGTCGGCGTACATCTGTTCGCGGTCCTCGAAGGGTTTGACCGTGGCCGCCACCGGCACGCCGGTTTCGACCAGCTCTTTCAGGTTGGAAGGGATGGGCGACCCGGTCCACATGAGGCTGCCGGCCGCCTTGAGGCCCTCGGCCGTGAGCAGCAGTCCGCCCTTGCGGATGGCCGGAATGGGCATGGTCATGGCCGACATGACAATGGGCGTCTCGAGGGTCACGCCCAGCACCTGGCAGCCGGTTTCGGGCTGCACGGCGTCGATGCACTGCTGACGGAAGGTGTAGCGGTCGATGACCCGGCGGTTGTTGTCCAGTACGAATTCGGTCTCGACCCCGCGTAGCAGCAGGCCGTAGTCGGCCTCGGCCAGGATTTGGGTTCCCTTTTGATAAAGCTCGGTCAAGGTCATGGCCACGTCTCTCCTTGCGCGTCGTTGGACTGCCCGGGCCGGCCGGTTTCGCGCCGCTCAGGCGGCGGTGATGGAGAAAAGGGTGTGCAGGTTCAGCTCCTTGAAGAGATCATGGAGGGACGGTGAAACATTGACCATCCGTACACTACCGCCGGCCGCGGTCACTTCCTTGTAAAAGAGCAGCATCTTGCCGATGCCGGCGCTGCCGATATGGGTGACCCGGGCGAAATCCAGCGTGACGTCTTTAAGGATGGACAGGTCCAGTCGTTCGAAGTGCTTTTTCAACTCCTCGGCCCCCCGCTCGTCAATATCCCCTTCAATCTCGAACAGCGCGCCGCCATTGATTTTATTGACGGAAAGATGCATGGATCCTCCTCCGTGAAACGGTGTCGGTCGTGTCAAGTCAGCCAGAGATTCATCAACCTACCCGCTTGCCGTTGCAGCTCATCGTCCTGTCGCGTCGGATTCCTTTTGAACGAAACAATGATGTGCCGTCCCTGCTCGCGCCAGCGCACAAAACTCGAAAAGTAGCGCGTGATAAAAATGCCCCGGCCCGAGGCTTTGCCCCGGTTCTCCAGTCGTTTCGGCTCTGGCGCCTGGCTGGGTTCGAATCCCGGCCCCTGGTCGATGACTTCGAGGTTGAAGTCGTTGCCGAAACGCCAGCGAATCAGGATCTCCTGCTCGGGATTCTCTCGATGCGCGTGCCGCCAGGCATTCAGGGCCGTTTCTTCGAGCACGGCGCGCACCCGTCTCAAGGAGGAGCCGTAGCCGTGGTCGTTCAACTCGTCCTCGAGACGGCGGAAGAGGTTTAAAATAAGTTCGGCCAATTCGTCCGCGTTGGCCGGCCGCCAGCGCTCCTCCCGGTAGCCGTCCATGCGTTCGATTTCCAGGCCGATGAGGGTCACGTCATCGTCGGAGGTGTTAACGCCCGGGGGAGTCACCCGTTCGTTGCTATGCTTGGCCACGGCTTCCAGGAGTCCGCTCAGGAGGTCGGACATGGAGAGCGCCGGGTTTTCCCGCAGAAGGCCGTGGACCATGTCTTGCAGGTCCTCGGTGGAAAGCGTTCGCCCCGTGTTCTTGAACGGCATTTCCGTGAGTCCGTCGGTGTAAAGCAGGAGCTTGTCCCCGGGCGCGAACGTCGTTTCCCCGGCCGTGAGATTCAAGCCGTCCCGAACGGCCAGGGGCAGGTGCCTGCCCGGCCCGTCGATTTCGGGCAAGGCCGTTATCTCCCGGCCTCGAATGAGCAGCAGCGGGGGATGGCCGCTGGCCAGGTAGCGCAGGGTCCGGGCTCCGTGCTCGATTTCCAGATTGAAGGCCGTGCAGAAGGCATCCTTGTCGAACAGCCGCGACTGAAGCAGGACGGCGTTCAATTGCGAGACCGTCTCCACCAGACCCGGGATCTCGTTCTGATTCAGGATGGCTCCGTGCATCAGGTCGGTCAAAATGCTTCTGAGGATGCAGTCCACCGCGTGACCGGACTGGTCCTTGAGGCTGATCAGGCTCCGACCTTGCCCCAGCGGCGCTTGGGGCAGCAGGTCGCGAACAAAGAAATGGTCGCCTCCTTCTTGAAAACAGGGCGCGGACACGGCGTCGATGAACAGGGCCAGGTCCTCGCCCAGGTCGAGATAGCGGGCCGGCGTGCCGTTGACCAGCGTCAGGATTTTCTTGGCCTCCTGGATGTTCATCTCCTGCCGCTGCATCAAGGCCTTGATATCGGAGATGTCCAGGAAGCTCTGCACTTCGAGAAGCCGCTCCCCGATTTGCACCTGGGCCGTGGAAAGCCGGATGTGGGACGTTCCCCGGTCCGTGGTTTTGAGCAGGCCGTCTTGGCCATAGTCCGTCGGTTTGGCCTTGACTTGGCTATCCGGGGGTTGCAGGTCGAAAAGGGGCCGGTTGCGGGTGTTCCGGCCGACCGTTTCCTCCCAGCTTTGCCCGATCATGCGCAGCGCGGAAGGATTGGCTTCCATGATCTTGCCGCTCTGGTTGTCGATAACCACCACCCCGGCCTGGATGGTGTCCATGATGGTCTTGAGATAGGTTTCTTGCTCTTGAAGCGCGGTCACGGCCAGGGTTCGTTCCCGGATTTCCTCCCGCAGATGTTCATTCATTCTCTCGATCACGTCCCGGCTTCGCTTGAGTTCGACATGGGTTTGCACCCGGGCCGCGAGTTCGGCGGGATTGAAGGGCTTGGTCACATAGTCCACGGCGCCGAGTCCCATGCCGGTGACGATTTCGGTGGACCGCGCCTTGGCCGTGAGAAAAATGACCGGGATGGCCCGGGTGGCCTCGTTGGCCTTGAGCCTCCGGCAGACCTCCAGACCGTCCATGCCCGGCATCATGATGTCGAGCAGAATCAGGTCCGGCCGCTTGCTTTCGGCCAGGCTGAGGGCCTCGACGCCCCGCGAAGCCGCATGGAGATCGTACTCCAGGGTTTCCAGCGTGGCCTGGATCAACTTCAGATTCAGCGGATCGTCGTCCACGATCAAAACGCTGGGCACGCGCCCGGACTCGAAGGAATTGGGCGGGGTCATGGCCGGTGGAAGGCGATCGGATCGGAGGGCGCACCCGTGCTGCGTGGGATTCGCCGGTAAGTTGTGCTTTTCAATGCCAGAGGCATAATTTGTCTCATCGGTTGACCATGCGATCGGGAGAATGAGCGGCCGGTTCGACCTCGTTCTTCCGAAATCATAAAATCCCGCGTGGCGGTTGTCAACATTTGCCCGGGAAAGGGGCGCGATGCATTGAGCCCGCCCGGGTTTCGTTCGGGTCAGCGGTCCCGGTCAGACAAGGATGACTTGACAGGAACCGTGAGAAAACGATACATGATCAGAGAATGTTCTGGCGAGAGGGAGCCGTCGGCGCCCAACCATGTGGCAAAGATTCAGTCTGCGCACACGCATTTTTTTCCTTGTTGCCTGCCTGCTGACCATCACCTTGGGCAGCAGTCTCGTTACCATGTGGTTTACCTACAACATGACCACCCTGGTCTCCTCCATGGTGGACAAGGATATTCTGGCCTATCGCGTGGCCCAGGAACTGGGCAAGGCCCTGGTCATGCAAAAGGGGTATGTGACCTACTTCTTCCAGGACGGCGACCCGGAGTGGCTCTCCCAGCTCCAACAGCACCACCATGCTTTCGAGCAATGGCTCTCCACGGCCCGGTCCACGGCCGATACCAGCGCCAAGCGCGCGACCCTGAACGAGATCGAGTCCGAGTACATCCATTACAGCGCCACGCGGGACCGCGTTATCGAATACTACAGGGTCGGCAGCCGCGCCTCCGGATATGATCTCCACCAGAAGGCCCGCAGCCAATTTTTTCATATTAACGATCTGTGCGAAAGCTATCGGGAGCTGAGCAATCAGAGCATCCGGAACGCGCGCCGCGCGATAGCGTCGTGGGCGCGTCTGGTGTCCGTGCTGGCCTTGGGATTTATGCCCGCGGCTTTGATCTTGGCCACGTTGCTGGCCTATATCCTGACCAACCAGATTTTGGGGCCGATCCGTCGTTTGGCCCGGGAGACGGATGACGCCGCCGGGGGCGCGCCCCTGGATGTCAGCAACGAAATCAGCGCGCTCAGCCACAAAGTGCACCATCTGATCGAGGACGTGGATCGGACCAAGGTGAAACTGGAGCGTAGCCGCGAGCATCTGGTGCAGTCCGAAAAGCTGGCCATGATCGGCAAGCTGGCGGCCGGCGTGGCCCACAGCGTGCGCAACCCCCTCACCTCGGTCAAGATGCGGCTGTTTTCCATGGAGCGCACCTTGGATCTGTCCGGGACGCAAAAAGAGGATTTCGAGGTCATTTCCGAGGAAGTGGAGCACATCGAATCGATCGTGCGCAATTTCCTGGAGTTTTCCCGGGCCCCCAAGCTGAAGATGCAGCAGATCAGCCCCTCGGACGTTGTGGATATGTCCCTAGAATTGTTGGGCTATCGCCTGGAATCCTTCGACGTGGAGATTCGGCTCGAACGCGAGGATCGCCTGCCCGAGATCGCCTTGGACCCGGAACAGCTCAAGGAGGTGTTGGTCAACCTGATCGTCAACGCCTGTGAAGCCATGGGCGTGGGCGGAAAGATCGTCATCGAGGAGCAGGTGAAGTCCGTGAGCGACCTGGGCCGATCGGCGGTCATTCGCCTTTCGGACAACGGGCCGGGCATTCCGGAGTCCGAGATTGACAAGGTATTCGAGCCGTTTTTCAGCACCAAGGAGGAGGGCACGGGCCTGGGGTTGAGCATCGCCGCGCGCATCGTGGAGGAGCACGGGGGGCGTCTGTCCGTTGAATCCGGCGAAGGCCAGGGCGCGACGTTCACCATTACCCTGCCTTATTAAGGAGAGCCGACGTGGGCAAGATTCTGATCGTGGACGACGATCAGCAGTTGTTGCAGAGTTTTGAAAAGCTGCTCTCCCAGGAGGGGCACGAGGTTCGGGGCGTTTCGAGCGGCGAACAGGGTGTGGCCGCGGTCAAGGCCGATTTGCCGGACCTGGTCATCCTGGACGTGCGGCTGCCGGGCATGGACGGCCTGGCCACCTTCGAGGCCATCCACGAGCGTGAGGCCCGCCTGCCGGTGATCATCATGACCGCCTTCGGCACCACGGAGACGGCCATCCAGGCCACCAAAATGGGCGCCTTCGACTACGTGCTCAAGCCTTTCAACATCCCCGAGATGCTCAACCTCATCGGGCAAGCCCTGGAAGCCGGCCGTTTCATGCGCTCGCCGGTCGCCTTGGACGGCGTGCCGGACGTCACCACCTCGGAGGCCATGATCGGCCGCAGCAAGACCATGCAGGAGGTTTACAAGACCATCGGCCGCGTGGCGCCCACGGATGCGACCGTGCTGATTCGGGGCGAATCCGGCACGGGCAAGGAATTGGCCGCCAGGGCCATCTACCAACACAGCCTGCGGGTGAACAAACCCTTTCTGGTCATCAACTGCGTGGCCATCCCCGAGACGCTGCTGGAGAGCGAGCTGTTCGGCTACGAAAAGGGAGCCTTCACCGGCGCGGTCTCGCGTCGGGTGGGCAAAATGGAACAGGCCAACGGCGGCACGGTCTTCCTGGACGAGATCGGAGACATGCCCTTCTCCATCCAGGCCAAGGTGCTTCGGCTTCTTCAGGAGAAGAGCATCGAGCGGCTGGGCGGCCGCGAGCCCATCCCGGTGGACGTGCGCATCATCGCGGCCACGAACCGGAACCTGGAAACGGCTCTGTCCGAAGGACGTTTCCGGGAGGACCTGTACTACCGGCTGAAGGTGGTCACCCTCTGGCTACCGGCGCTGCGCGACCGCATGGACGACGTGCCTCTTTTGGCCAGCTATTTTCTGTCGCGCCTGTCCGCGGAAATGAAAATGGACAACCCCGGTCTGACCGAACAGGCCCAAACGGTTCTGTTTCAACACGCTTGGCCGGGCAACGTCCGCGAATTGGGCAATATCATGCAAAAGGCCCTGATTCTCAGCCGGGGAGGCCCGATCGGACCGGACGACATTCTGCCGGCGATCCGGCCGGAGCCTGAAAGCGGGTCTTCGTCCGAGGGCCAGGACGACGAGGCGCTCCGGACCTGGATCCGCGCTGCCCTGGGCGCGGAAAACGATCAAAACCTCTTCAATCGGCTGTCCGATCACTTTGCCGGTCTGCTGATCGGCGAAGCCCTGCAGCTCACCAACGGCAATCGGACCCGGGCGGCCAAACTGCTGGGTTTGTCTCGACCCACCCTGCTGTCCAAGATCGAAAAATACAATCTGAAGCTCCTCACCAACGTCACTTCCTAATCGTTTTCCCTCGCCTGGAAGCTTCTTAGCCGGCTTGACAATTTGTAAAACTTCCTGACAGGTTCGGCCGCATCCCCAGCGGTTCTTTTGAGACTTTCCATAAAAAAATCACATAAAATCAAATATTAAGAAATAATTCACGTCAAAACCCAGAGTGGTACGGCCGTTGCTTTGAAGAAAGGCAGACCTTCAGGCGCCGTCAGGAGCGCGCCAGGCTTGGCTGGAGGACAATGGGCGTGAAGATCAATCCATCATCGTACATCCTGGTATCGGATCGAAACCGGCACGTGCGCAACTACCTGCGTCGGGAACTGATCCAGGAGGGGTACCACGTCTATGAAGCCAAGGATGCGCCGGAGGTGATGCGGCTGGCGCTTTCGAACCGGCCGCTCGATCTCCTGGTTCTGGATCCGGAGCTTCCTTATTTCAGCGCCGTGGAAATCATGGCGGCGGTGAAGGCGCGTCCGACCTATGTGCCCATTGTCGTCCACGCCTTTGACGTGGAGGAGATGAACCGCACGCTGGAAAGCATCGCCGACGCCGTGGTCGCCAAGCAGGGCGATAACATCGACAGTTTGAAACACACCATCGCCGAGCTTTTGAAGCTGGGGCGCGAGCGGCTCTCCGGGGCCACGGCCAAGGAAACGGGTTAGGCATGAAAAGTCTATTCAGACGGTCGGATGGACCGGTCCTACAGGAAAACCAGAATTACTACCGGGTGTTGAACCGGAAGATGGTCACGTTGATGATCGTCGTCTCTCTACTGCCCCTGATCGTGGTCTCCACCATTGTCGGATATCAGTTCCATGCTTCCTATCAGGAGAAGATCCACGCCCATCTCGAAGAACTCATTCAGAAACACACCCAGAACATAGACAATTTTCTTCATGAAAAATTGAACGACATCCGGGTGCTGGCCAATTCATACGGGCTTGCCGAACTGACCGATGAGGCCTTTTTCCAGCACTTGCTCACGGTCCTGCAAAAAGAACACGGCGGCGTCTTCGTGGACATGGGCATCGTCCACCAGTCCGGCCGCCAGGTGGCCTATGCGGGCGTTTTCAGGCTCGAAGGCGCGGACTATTCCAATGCGGAGTGGTTCAAGGTGGCCATGGAGGCTCAATACTACATCAGCGATGTTTTTTTGGGTCTCAGAGGATTTCCGCACTTCATCGTGGCCGTGAAACGGGTCTGGCAGGGGGAAGTGTATATCGTTCGGGCCACCATCGATTTCGTGGCCTTCAATTCCCTGGTCGAACACATCCAGATCGGCCGGACCGGTTCGGCTTTTATCATGAACCGGGAGGGTAAATTCCAAACCCGGCCCAAGACGGGCGTTAAGGTCAGCAACGAAACGTTCGCCGCGCAGATCGCCAGGATGTCGTCCAGGTCCGCGGTCAGCCAAGGCCAGACCAAAGCGCCCATCCTGGTTCGGCACGACGCGCCGCCTCTGGCGCTTCGATCCAGAGCCACCATCCAAAACGCGGTGAACATCTCCGAGATCATGGACGAGGAGAACCGGAAGCAAATCTGCGTCATGACCCCGCTCAAGGACGGGGAATGGATTCTGTTTTTCCTTCAGGAAAAGGCCGACGCTTTTTCTCAATACTACCGGACGCTGAACGTGGCCTTGATTCTGCTTCTGATCGGCGCGATTGGGATCGTGGTCACCGCCTTTGCCGTGTCCCGGCTGCTGGTCAGCCGCATCGCCCGGGCGGACGCGGAAAAGAAAGTGATGAACCAGCAGATCATCGAGACGGGCAAGCTGGCTTCCCTGGGGGAGCTGGCCGCCGGCATCGCCCATGAAATCAACAACCCGGTGGCCATCATGGTCGAGGAGGCCGGCTGGATCGGGGACTTGCTCGAAGGGGAGAGTTTCAAGGACCCGGACAATTACGCCGAGTGCCAGCGGGCCTTGAAGCAGATTCAGACCCAGGGGGGGCGGTGCAAACAGATCACCCACAAGCTGCTCAGCTTCGCCCGCAAGACCGATCCCAGCGCCGTGGATGTGGAATTGAACGATCTGGTTCGGGAGGTGGTCAGTCTTTCGGAGCAGCGGGCCAAATATTCCAACGTTCAAATGGAGACCGATCTGGCGCCGGACCTGCCTCCGATCCGCCTCTCGCCTTCGGAAATGCAACAGGTCTTGCTCAACCTGATCAACAACGCCATCGACGCCATGGGCAAGGAGGGCGGTCGGTTGAGCGTGGCTGACTGGATGGAGGACGGCTACTTGGTGATCGAGGTCAGCGACACGGGCCCTGGCATCCCGGAAGCCAATCTACCTCGCATTTTCGATCCCTTCTTCACCACCAAACCCGTGGGCGAAGGGACCGGGTTGGGGCTGTCCATCTGCTACGGCATCATCAAAAAAATGAATGGCGAGTTTCGGGTAAAAAGCGCCATCGGGCAGGGTACGACCTTTCAAATCTGGATTCCGCTGGCCGGGCAGAAATCCAGACCGGGTGCACAGGATGAAACCGAAAGCAAAAAGGAGATACAGCTATGAGTGTGGCCAATGTGTTGTTGGTGGATGACGAACGGGACTTTGTCAGCGCGATGACCAAACGGCTGACCAAGCGCGACCTCGAGGTCTCCCAGGCCTATAACGGGCCCGAGGCCCTGGAGACGCTGAGCAAGAACGACAGTATCGAGGTGGTCATTTTGGACGTGAAGATGCCGGGTATGGACGGCATCGAAACGTTGCGTGAAATCAAGCGGCAGTACCCCTTGATCGAGGTGGTCATGCTGACCGGCCATGGCACGATCGAGTCGGCCATCGAGGGGATGAAACTGGGCGCTTTCGATTACCTGATGAAACCGTGCGACATGGAAGATTTGCTGGGCAAGGTTGGAGAGGCCGCCGAGAAGAGGCGGAAGCATCAAAGCAAAATTATCGAGGCCCATACCCGGGAAATCATCCAGCGGCGTGGGTATTAAGGCGGGTTGCAGCCATGTCCGATCCGAACGCCTCAAGCCAGGCCATCCGGTTGCTTCTCATCGACGACGAGGAGGGATACGTGGACGTTCTGGCCAAAAGGCTGACCCGACGGCGGGTGGCCGTGACCAAGGCTCTGAACGGCTCCGAGGCCGTGCGGGCCTTGCGTCGCCAGGATTTCGACGTGGCCGTTCTGGATCTGAAAATGGAGGACATGGATGGCATCGAGGTGCTCAAGATTTTCAAGCGGATCGACCCCGCCATGGAGGTCATCATGCTGACCGGACACGGATCCGAGCAGGCGGCTCGGGATGCCACGTCGCTGGGCGCCTTCGATTATTTAACCAAGCCCTATGAGCTGGAGGCTCTTCTGTCGAAAATTCGGGAGGCCTTTAACAAGAAGTCGGCTGGAACGGGTGCAGCAAAGGATCGTGAGGATTGACAATGATTCTAAAAAATAAGTTCGTGCAGCTTTTGATTGCGCTGGCATTGGGCGTGGGGGTCATGCTTCTGCCTCGTCCCGAGGGAGATCTTTTCAAGGTTCGGGGCGACGGCGATAAACAGCTCTACGAAAGCGTCAAGGCGGATTTCGAGCTGGTCCCCGGCAAGGTGAAGGTGGGCAAGGATTACAGCCTCAAGGTTCTTCACCCGGACCGCATCCCCTTGGCCGGAAAATACCTGAGCGACAAGACGGCCGAACTGGGTCTGAAGGACGTGGAAGTGCGTTACCAAAACGGTCTGTCCCCCAAGGCCAAGCGGTTTCTGGCCGTGGTGGCCGCCCTGATCTTTTTGTTTGTCTTTGAACCCATTCCGCTCGAAATCACGGCCATCGGCATCGGCGTTTGCCTGGTGGCCACCGGCGTGGCCGACGTCAAGGACACCTGGGCGGCCTACATGCACCCTGTGGTGGTCTTCATCATGACCTGCCTGATCCTGGCCATCGCCATGGACAAGGTCGGTCTGACCAAACGGTTGGGATATTTCATTGTCCGCATTGCCGGGACGAACGTGGTCCGTTTCACCTTTGTGCTGTCCATCGGTCTGGGAATCGCCTCGGCGATCCTGCACGACGCGGCGGCCACCTCGATCGGCATCGTGACCATGCTGCCGCTCATGCGGGCGGCCGGCATTGAACCGGGCAGCCGGACGGGCAAGTTCATGATGCTAGCCCTGCCGTTCGCCTGTTCCGCCGGGGGCATGGGCACCCTGGTCGGCGGCGGGCGGTGCATGGTCTCGGCCGCCTTTCTCAAGGAGTTCACCGGCCTCGAACTGACCTTCTTCGACTGGTTCAAGTACGCCATGCCCGGGGCGATCCTGACCGTGCCGGCCGCGGTAATCATGGTCTATCTGATCTTCCGCCCGGACCGAACGCTCAGGTTGCCCCAATTCGACGAAGCCATTGGACCGTGGAGCGCGGCCGAGAAGAAGGCGTTGATCATCACCGTCCTGATTTTCGCCTCCTGGTTCACCAAAGGCCTCCACGGCATCGACTATTCGGTTCCGGGCATGATCGGCGTGGCGGCCATGGTCATCTTCGGCATCCTGGAGTGGGACGACATCCATCATAACCTCGAATGGGGCACGGCCCTGTTCATCTTCGGCGGCGGCATCGCCCTGGGTCTGGTCATGGCCTCATCCGGCGCGGCCGACTACTTCGCCAGCCTGTTCATGCCCCTGGTCGAAGGCCGCGGCTGGCTGGTGCTCTTCGCTGGCATCGCCGTCTTCGGGGCCTTGATCACCAACGCCATGGCCAACGTGGCCGCGGCGGCGTTGATTCTGCCCATCGCCATTCCCATGGCCCAGGCCGAAGGCGTCAACCCGACCATCCTGGCCCTCTGCCTGGGCATGGCCACGTCGTTCGCCATGCTCCTGGTCATCGGCTGTCCGCCCAACGCCATCGCCTACAGCTATCGGTACTTCAAGTCATCCGACCTGACCAAGGCCGGGATCATAACCATGCCGGTGCTGATTTTCATCCTGGTGGTCGTGGCCGCGATTTGGTGGAAAATCCTGGGGCTGGTTTAACGGGGAGCGCGGATAAAAATGGCTGAAAACAACATCCGACTGCTGCTGGTGGACGACGAGGACGGCTTCAAACAGCCGTTGGCCAAACGTCTGGGTCGTCGCGGTCTGGAGGCGCTGATGGCTTCAAGCGGTCAGGAGGCCTTGTCCGTGCTGGCCGAGCAGCCCGTGGATGTGGTGGTTCTGGACGTGAAGATGCCGGGCATGGACGGTCTTGAGACCCTGGCCAAAATCCGGGAGAGACATCCCGGGGTGGAGGTGATCCTGCTCACCGGGCACGCCTCGACCGCGGACGGCGTCGAGGGCATCAAGGCCGGGGCCTTCGATTACCTGACCAAGCCCATCGAATTCGAGCACCTGCTGAGCAAGATCGGGCAGGCCCAGGACAAGCGGCTTCGGGCAAGGGAAAAGAGGGAGGAGACCGCCTTTAGGGAAAAAATCCGGCAGCAGATGATCGCCACCGAGCGGCTGGCTTCCCTGGGCACGCTGGCCGCCGGCGTGGCTCATGAAATCAACAATCCGCTGGCCATCATTTCCGAATCGGTGGGCTGGCTCCGTTCGCTCCTGAACAAGGAAGAACTCAAGGACATGCCCCACCGGGACGGTTTCATCATGGCCCTGGAAAAGATCGAAACGAGCAAAGAGCGGGCCAAGCGCATCACGCATCAGCTATTGGGCTTTGCCCGCAAAACGGATTCCCTGATCCAGGAGACCGACCTGGCCGTTCTGCTGAACGAGGTCTCTCAACTGGTGGCGCGCGAGGCCGCCGCACGCGAAGTTCGAGTGGAAACGGACGTTCCTCCGGAGTCGAACCGCATCTTCACCGATCCGAATCAGCTTAGACAAGTGGTGTTGAACCTGGTCACCAACGCGCTTCAGGCGACCCCGCCCGGCGGCCTCGTGCGTCTATTGGTCCGGCAGGAACAGAACGGTCTGCGCCTGGAGGTGGTGGACACCGGAGAGGGAATTCCGAAAGAGAATCTGCAGAGAATCTTCGAGCCGTTTTTCAGCACCAAGCCGCCGGGGAAGGGCACGGGTCTGGGATTGTCGGTCAGCCTGGGCATCGTCGAAAAGCTTGGCGGACGGATCGAGGTGAAAAGCGAACTGGGCCGGGGGACCACGTTCTGCGTGCATCTTCCGCGCCATTACACGCCGGCCGGCCGGAACAGCGCCTGAGGCGCGACCGGTCGGATACAGGCCATAGCCCAACAAGGGGATAAGGACATGATCAAGATACCCGCACGTATCCTTCTGGTGGACGATGAGAAAGATTTCGTGGAAATGCTCTCGCTTCGGCTGACCGAAGAGGGCCAGCGGGTCACTCCGGCCCACAGCGGGCAGGAGTGCCTGGAGATACTGAAAGAAAAAGAGATCGACGTGGTCATCCTGGATATCAAGATGCCGGGCATGGACGGCATGGAGACGTTGCGCGAGATCAAGCGGCTGTATCCGCTGGTCGAGGTCATCATGCTCACCGGCCACGGCACGGTGGAAACCGCGGTGGACGGCATGAAGATGGGCGCCTTCGACTACCTGGTCAAGCCGTCCAATTTCCAGGACTTGCAGGAGAAGCTGGCCGCGGCCCAAAAGCGCAGGTACGAGCAGGAAGAGCGCATTCGCAAGGCCGAGGCCCATGCCTTGGCTCGGAGAAGCGGAGATATGTTTTAATGGCGGACAACCACTACAAGTCCCTTGAAAGGCGGATTCTGGCCAGCATGATCCTCGTGCCGGTCATCCCCTTTATTTTGGTCCTGGGTATCGGCTACTACTATTTCACCCAGTCGATCAAGACGGACACGTTCGCCCGCATGAACCGGATCGTCGAGGACCATGTCAAAACCATCGAACTCTTCCTGGATGAACGCAAGTCCGACTTGGACTTCGTGATCAACTCCTATACCTACGCGGAACTCTCCAATCCGACCGTCCTGCACAAGGTGTTCCGAGACCTCCAGCAGAAATCGAACGCCTTCGTGGACCTGGGCGTGTTCGATCAGAACGGCATGCACGTGGCCTACGAGGGACCGTTCAATCTGGCCGGCCGGAGTTATCGGGACACCCCCTGGTTCATCCAGGTCATGGACAAGGGCTGGTTCATCAGCGACGTCTTTCTCGGTTATCGGGAGGTACCGCATTTCATCATGGCCGTGGCGCGCCGGAACGGCGATCAAACCTGGATTCTGCGGGCCACGATCGACACCCTTCTGTTCAACAGCATCGTGGGCAAGGTCCGCATCGGCAAGACGGGTGAGGCCTATATCCTGAACCGGGACAACGTCTTTCAGACCGAGCGGCGTTCAGGCGGCGACTTATTGGAGATCGACCAGAGCGCGGTCTCTTATCTGGCCCCGGAACAGGAAGCGCAGACTTTCGTCGAGCAGAACATCGACGGCACGACCTATCTCTACGTCACGGCCCTGCTGAAAAATGGCGACTGGCGGCTGGTGGTCCGGCAGGAAAAGGCGGACGTCTTCGGCGCCCTGCGCCGGGCCAGCCTCATCATCCTGCTGGTCATGGTCGGCGCCGGCGTTCTTATCGTGGCCACGGCCTATTTCATGACCAGCCGCATCACGCATCGGGTGCAGAGAGCGGATCAGGAAAAGTCCCAGCTCAGCCAGCAGCTCATCGTGGCCGGCCGCCTGGCCGAGATCGGCGAGATGTCGGCCGGGTTCGCCCACGAGATCAACAATCCCTTGCAGATCATCCGGGCCGAACAATCGCTTATGCAGGTCATCTTTGCCGACATGCGGGCCGCGGGCAAGCTGGCCGACTCCGAGGACCTGAATGAGTTCATGGATTCCATGGATCAGATTCAGGTTCAGGTGGATCGCTGCGCGGCCATCACCCAATCCATCCTGAAGTTCGCCCGGCAGAAGGAAGCGGTCGAGAAAGACGTGGACGTCAGGAAGCTGATCCCCGAGACCGTGGACATGGTGGCCAACAAGGCCAGCGTGGACGGCGTGGCCATCGATCAGGATGTTCCGGCCCAGGTGCCGCTCATCCGGGCCGACGCGTCCCAGCTTCAGCAGGTCCTGGTGAACCTTTTTAACAACGCCTTGGACGCCATCCGGGAAAGCCATCCCGGGGGAGGGGGCCGGCTGGCGGTCACGGTTCAGGCCGAGGATTGGCGGCTGTCGATCGCGGTGGCCGACAATGGCTGCGGGATTTCCCCTGAGAATTTGGAAAAGATATTCACGCCCTTTTTCAGCACCAAGGCCGTGGGCAAGGGAACCGGCTTGGGGCTGTCGATCTGTTACGGCATCGTCAAACAGATGGGGGGTTTGATGGAGGTTTCGAGCGCGCCCGGTCAAGGCACCACTTTTATCATCCACCTGCCCACGGGCGAAAAAAAGCTCACGGCATCGACCTAAGAACGCAAGGAGGTTGAACCATGCAAGATATCAAGATGATGCTCGTGGACGACGAAGAGCGGTTCCTGTCCACGACCAGCAAGCTGCTGGCGCGCAAGGGCTATGAGGTCCTGACCGCGTCCAGCGGCGACGCGGCCTTGGAACTGCTCAAGTCTCACTCCGTGCACGTGGTGATCCTGGACGTCAAGATGCCAGGTCGGGACGGCATCTCGACTTTGAAGGAAATCAAACGACTCTACCCCTTGACCGAAGTCATCATGTTGACCGGTCACGCCACCGTGGAATCGGCCATCGACGGGCTCAAGTCCGGAGCCTTCGATTATTTGATGAAACCCAGCGAAATCGATGAATTAATAGCCAAAACCGGGGACGCGTATCAGAAGCGGCAGACCATCGAGGAAAAAATCCGAGTGGCCCAGGCGCGCTCCTACGTGAAATCCCCCCGGGAGATTCTCAAGCAGACCCAGGAAGAGTCCTAAACGCGAATCGTGCCGCGGCCTGAAGCGGACAGTTGCCAAAGTTGGACAGACGTACAGACAGACGCCCTTCTCGAATCGGCTGAAATACACGCGGAGAAGGGCGAGCGGAGGGGGCGCACATGACCAAGGAGAGAGCCACCGGCTACGACCGATACATCAACTGGAAACTGTTCATCATCCCAGTTGTACTGTTGTTTGTGATGGTGTTCATGCCCACGCCCAAGAGCATGCTCGACGTGGGCGTGGAATATTCCTACGGAACACAATACGTGGAAGAGTTTTTTGCCCAAAAGCTTTTTTCCAAGTCAACCGACGACCTGGAACAGTGGCAGATGCAAATGGTGCGGATGATGGAAGTCAGCATGCAGAAATCCGCCTTTGGCCTGCCCAATTTTTTGAAAAGAAACGAAAAATGGTGCTCCAAAAACGATGTTCCCGCTACGGCGCAGCATTTGGCGCAAGTGAAGGCCTTTGCACAAACCATTTCACCAGAGGATTTCAGAAGCTTGATGAAGGAGGGCTATGACCTCAGGGTCACCAAACTCACCTATGATAAGCTCAAAGATTCCGAGAAGAAGAAGGCGCGCGTGGCCGGCAAGCAGGTCGCGGTCGCCGTGGGCATCATCTTGTTCGTGGTGGTCTGTTTCCTGACCGAGTCCATCCCGCTGCCCATGGTCGCCTTTGCCGTGGGCATCATCGCCCTGACCGCCGGGATCGTGGATCGGGAGACCGTGGCCGGCATGTACTGGTCGGACGCCACTTGGTTCATCATGGGCAGCCTCATGTTCTCCACGGCCTTTGTCAAGACCGGCGTGGACCGGAGGCTGGCCATGATGATGTTCGGCCGGCTCAAGAATGCGAACATCAAGTGGATCACGCTCATCATGATCGCGGTCATCGCGCCGCTGACCATGTTCGTCTCGGACCATGCCCTGGCCGCCATGTTCCTGCCCCTGGGCGTGATCTTGTACACCACGGCTTCGGCCGGTGCCGGCCGGGAGGACCCCGAGCTGGCCAAGATGCTCATGATCACCATTGCCATGGCCGCCAACCTGGGAGGCTCCCTGATTCCGTCCGGCTCCGCCCGTAACATCATTATGATGGGCTATGCCGAGGACATGTTCGGGGTTTCGATCCCGTTCGGGCGGTGGGCCATGTACTGCGTGCCCTGGCTGCTGATCGTGGCGCCGATCACCTGGCTGGTCATCAACTGGCGGTTCAAGCCTGAGATTCGGGAGCTGGGCGAAGCCATGTCCGTGGTCAAGGCCGAGATCGCCCGCACCGGCAAGGGTTGGAGCCGGCAGCAGAAACTGGCCGTCGTCATCTTCGTGTTGATGTTTATCGGCTGGGTCACGGAAAGCAACCTGATTCTGAAACTGACCGGCATCCGGTTCGGCGTGGGCGTTTTCGCCGTGATCGGGGCCGTGGCATATATACTGACCGGGGTGGTCAATTGGCGCGATTACCAAACTCGTGTAGACTGGGGCGTGGTCTGGCTCTACGCCGGGGCCATCATTTTCGGTCGCGTGTTGGTCAAGACCGGTGGGGCCTACTGGCTGGCCCGAACGATTCTCGAGGTGACCGTGCCTCTGGGTCTGGGCAAGGGCCTGGGACTATTGCTCAGCGGAAACGTGATCATAGGGCTCATGACCCAGCTCATGGCCGACGGTCCGGCCTGCGCCGCGGTCGGGCCGGTGACCATGGCCATGGCCGGGATCGCGCATCCGGCTTCGACCATGATTCCCTTTATGGCCATGAGCACGGCCATGGCCGCCTCCCTGGCCTACTGCCTGGTGATCGGCACGCCGCCCAACGCCATCGTCTATGCCAGCGGCTACCTGGTGCCCAAGGACTTTCTGCGGGCGGGCCTGATCCTCTGGTTCACCAACATGGGGGCTTTGCTGCTGTTCAACTTGGTCTTCTGGCCGTTGTTGGGTTGGCCGGGTTTGACCGCATACTAGGTCTTCCTGACGAATGGAAAGGGGATACCTTATGAATACGAAGATCAAGGTTTTAATGGTGGACGACGAGGAGCAGTTCCGGGCCACGACCCGAAAGATTCTCGAACGGCGCGGTTTCGAGACCATCCTGGCCGCCAGCGGAGAGGAAGCGATCGTCAAGCTGGAGGAACAGCCCGACGTCATCGTGCTGGACATCAAGATGCCGGGCATGGACGGTCTTGAAGCCCTGAAGATCATTCACGAGAAGATCCCGGAGGTGCCGGTGGTCATGCTCACCGGGCATGGCTCCGAAGCCTCGGCCCGGGATGCCCTGGACAAGGGGGCTTTCGACTACCTGTCCAAACCCTGCGACATCGACCTCCTGTCGGCCAAGATCATGGACGCCCATCGGCACGGCCCGAAACACATGAGACAGGACGAGAAGCTCGTGGCCGACATCATGATCCCCTTGGCCGATTACACGACCCTCGGGCCGAACAACACGGTTCGAGAGGCGGTGGCCGCGCTTAAGGAGACGTTTCAGGCCAAGGCCTCCACGAGCCGGATCATGGAAACCGGGCACCGTTCCGTGTTGATTATGGACGCCCAGGGCCGCATGCAGGGCATCCTGACCATCATCGATCTGCTTCGGGAACTGATGCCCCACTATCTTTTCGTGCCCAAGCCGAGTCTGGCCGACGCGGTGCAATACTCGCCCATGTTCTGGAAAGGCATGTTCTCCCGCAACGTGGCCGAACTGGGACGGAAAAAAATAATGGAGATCATGTCGCCCGCCCCGTTGACCATCGAGTACGACGCGAATCTCATGGAAGCGGCTTACGCGATGATGAAGGAAAACGCCCGGCGGTTGGCCGTGGTGCAAAATGGGGAAGTGGTCGGCATCATCCGGGAACAGGACCTCTTTTTCGAGATCGAAATGATACTCAGCGCCAAACCCTGAGCGCTGCGCGGCATCATGCCAGTGTTTCCGGCCGGTCCAGCCCGGGGATCGGCCGGAGCCCGGCGGGCGGCCTAGGTCCGTCCGGCCCAAGGGGCGCCTCGGCTGTATCTCCCCGCCCCGGGACAGGACGACGCCGCCTGGATTAGGTCCGTGGTTTGGTTCGCCGTCTGCCGGAGAAAGCCCCGTCCGAGTCGGAAATGCTCGGGCGGGGTTTTCGCTTTCCGGGCTGTGTCATAATGCGGCAAGAATTAAAAAAAACCATTTGTGGGCCATCCTGGAAAGCCTATTTTGACAAAATCATTAAGACACCGCCTGTTTCATTCGGTTGCGAAGAAAACGGAGCGTATGATATGTTCGTTTCAGAAGGTAATATTCATTCGCCCGACCCTGTTTCCCAAGGAGAACCCGCCATGCAAGTGCTTGGAATCGGATGCAGCCCGCGCCGGCATGGAAACACCGAGATTCTCATGCGCGAGGCGCTCGACGCGGCCCAGGAGGCTGGGGCGCAGACCAGGCTCCTCCTGGTCGCGGACATGAACATCCAGCCCTGCGACGCCTGCGGAGCCTGCCTTAAGGACGGCCGCTGCCGGATCGAGGACGACATGCAGACCATCTATCCGCTCCTCGACCAGGCCGACGGCATCATCCTGGGTACGCCGGTCTATTTTCTCAACGTCAGCGCCCAGGCCAAGGCCGTGATCGACCGGACCTATCCGCTTCTGTCGGGCCGGAAGCTTCGGGGCAAGGTGGCGGCGGCCATCGTGGCCGTTCGCCGCGTGGGGGCCGGCCAGGTGCTCAGCCTGCTGTACACCTTTTTCACGGTTCAAGGCATGGTCACGGCCGGGGGTGGTATTGGCTACGGTCGGGAGCGGGGCGAGGTGCGGCAGGGCGTGGGCGGTTCGCCGAACCTGTCCGCCTTGGAGGAAGCCCGGGCCGTGGGGCGTCGGGTGGCCCGGATGATCGATGGTAAAAAATAATTAAATTCATCATATTGAAGATAATACATCATTTTTCACGTTAACTTTTTATCGCTTGCCAACCCCGATTGAGGCCGGCCCGGGCCGGCTTCTTTTTTTGCGCCTGACCCAGGAAACAAGTGGAAAGAACACAAGATGATCGACCTGATTAAGCGTCTTCTCGCCCGATCCGCCGCCGCGGATGGTGAGGTTCGGGAGGAAGGATATGACCTCCGGGTGGCCGCCAGCGCCTTGCTGCTCGAAATGGCCCGGATCGACGGCGAATTCAGCGCCGAGGAACAGGCCACCATCCTGCGTCTTTTGGGAGAGCGCTTCGATCTGAGCAACGAACAGGCCGCCGAATTGCTCAACGCCGCGACCGAGGCGGAGAAGCAAAGCGTGGACCTGTGGCCCTTTGCCCGCCGGATCAACCAGGATTTTTCGGACGCCGAAAAGGAGCGGGTCATCGAGATGATCTGGGAGATCGCCTACATTGACGGCCACCTGGACCAACACGAGGATTACCTGGTCCACAAGTTGGCCAACCTGCTCCGACTCTCCCACCGCCAGCTCATCGAGGCCAAGCTCAAGGTGACCCGTCGGCCGCCGGGCGCGTGATCCCCTTTACACCGTAAACAGCAGCATACGCAGGACTTCGAAGTAGTCCGGGGTGGAGAAGGCCACGTGGTGGGCGTCCACCAGGCGCACGCCCGGGAAGAACGAGGCCCGAAAGGCCTTGACGTGCGACTTGAAACGGATGTCCACCTCAAAGGTTTCGGGCAGGGCCAGACGGCAAGGGGCCAGGTCCCGGCTGAAGGCCTGGCGCGCGCCCTCGCGGATGCGTTCCACGGCCGTGGCCGGGTGCAGGCTGATGGTGGAATCGCCAACGCCGCGCATGACCGGGCAGGTGGCCACGTGCGGATTGACGGCCTTCACCTCGGCGCACAGCCCTTCGTCCCCGGAAACAAAGGCCACCGGCACCTGGAAGAGGGCGGCGATCCAGCCGTGCAGGAGAAATTCCGAGACCGGGCTGCCGTTGATCTTGATGTGGTCCACGAGCAGGGATTGGGTGTGGGTCAGGGGGTTGGCGTCGGAGCTGGCCCGGGAGTGGTAGCCGATCATGACCAGGCCGGCAAAGGTCTCGTCCAGTTCCTGGACCATGAAAAAGGGGTGGCCGCTCCAGCCGCGGATGAGCCGGATTTCCCGGGGCAGGCGGTTCGGGATGAGATTCAGGCCCGTGTCATGGGCGTCCTTGATCCAGATTTCCGTGGCCCCGGCCTCCAGCAGACCCTCGCAGGCCGCGGCCACTTCGGCCGTCATCTGTTCCCGGGCCTCCTGGTAGCCGTTTTTACCCGCCTCGGTCTGGTCCCAGTGCGTCGTGCCGGTGACGCCCTCGATGTCCGCGGAGACATATACCTTCATGGATCGTGTCCTTGTTTGGGGATGCCGCACCGGCGCCCTGCTTGGCCCTGGGTTGAAAACGAGCCGACAAGAAGCGCGGGCGGAAAGGGCTAGACTTCGGTGATGGCCTTCTGCACCAGCCGCCGGTAAACGTCAATGTCTTGAGCGCCCACCAGGACGCCTTCCACCTGTTCGAGCCGGATGGCGGGCACGCCGGAAACCCCATGCCGCAGGGATTCCATATGCTCGCTCATGATCTGCCGGACGATCTCCGGATCGTCGAAGTCGTCCAAGTCTTCAAGCGGCAAGCCCACGTCCACCCAGAGTTCATCCAGAACGTCGCGGCGGGTGATGTTGCGGTTCTCCGAAAAATAGGCCCTGAGCAGCCGCTCGTGAATCTTGGCAAAGGCCTCGGGTCCGATGCGGGCCGCGATCTTGGCCGCCTGGTGCGGCGGGAAGCTGTGGGAAGGCGGACCCTCTTCGCCGGATTCCCAGGGCATGAACACGGTCTCCGGCTCCATGCGGGCCGGCCGTCCCCAGGACTTTGTGTATTCCATGAATTTTTCGATGGTGCGGTTGGGATCGGGTTCCGGTCGAAGCAGGAAACTTCGCCAGACCAGGTTCAGGTCGTCGCCCACCTCTGCCTGGACTTTTTTCAGCCGAACCTCGGCCACGTAGCACCAGGGTCAGAGATAATCCGAATAGACAATGAGCTTCACGGGTTTCATAAGGTTTCTCTTTGGGATGGAGTGTAATGCGCCTATGTAAAACGATCCGGTCTTGCTGGCCCGGATCGTCAAGTGCTTTTAGATTATCGATCTTACTTATCAGTGTCAAGGAAACCTTGAGCCGTGACAGACGTTTTCCGTTGAAGCAAGTTCCTGGGTGTGCTACAGCCAGAACGGACATCAACTCGGCCGCTAGGGAACGGTCGGCGCGCTTGTTTCAGGGAGAATGCGGTGAGAGGTTTTTTTGGATATCACGCGGCCTGGGATGCGGGCACTCCCGCCGGTTGGGACGACCAGCGGGCCGCTCAGGAAATCGGCCGGGCCGCTTGGCAACGCTTGAACCTGGTGCGTCGTTTCGGCGTCGAGCTGGACTTCGATCATCCCCTGTTTTTTCCCACCAACGGGCTGGCGGAGATGCTCGTTCAAGCCCGGGGCCAAAACGAGGCCGAGGAGCCGGGTCTGATCGCGGTGGTGACCGACCGGGACGCGCCTGAAAGTGCCCGGGAGTTCCGAAACCTGGTTCAAAAACTGTCCGAGATGGACGGGGTCGAGGCGGAACTGATCACGCCGGCCGAGCTGGAATTTGTTCGGAATCAAATCCGCCTGCGCGGGCGGCCGGTCTCCCTGATTTATTCGGACTTGGATTTAGACGCGCTCCTCAAATCGGATCGACAAGACCTGGCCCCTTTGTTCGAGGCGGCTCGACAAGGCCGGATCGTCAATCCCCTGGGCTTGGCCCCCATCCAGAATAAAGGCATTTTCGAGGCCGTTACCGGGGTTCATTCGTCCCAATTCAGCAGCGAGATCGTACTGCGCACGCCTTGGACGCGCCGGTTTTATGCGCGTAAGACCGAGGGTCCGCGCGGGGGGACGATTCCGGACCTGGTCGCCTGGACCCGTGAGAACTGGCTGGACCTGGCGCTCAAGCCGGAACGCGGCCGGGCTGGAGAAGGCCTGCTCGTGGGCGGCGTGCATGAGGATGCGGACGCGGCCGTCGCCTTGGCCCTGGAGCGGGGCGGGTACATCGTCCAGGAAAAGGTGCCTTTCCTTTTTTGGGCCGAGGATATCCCGGACGTGCAAGAGGGTCAGGCGGTCTTCCGACGGTATCAGACGGAGTGTCGCTGTTATATCGGGCCGCGGGGTCTGATCGGTCTAAGCAGCCGCATGGGCGGCGTGCCGACCGCCTACGGTCAGGGCGGGGGCCTCCAGCCGCTGGCCGTGCTGCGCTCGGAGATGAACCTGACCCAGGCGGTCTCCCGGGTCGGCGACGTGATCGCCTCCATGCAGCCCGGGGACGTGGCCGAGGTGATCCGCTTGCAGAAGCTTATGGCCGAGGAACAGGGTCTCACCTTTCAGGGCGAGCCCATCCCCATCGCCCTTCGGCCCCGCATCCTGACCGAGCTGCAGATCGACGCCCTGTCGAGCTATGGCGCTCAGGTCTGGGAGGCCTGCCTGACGCTCGAACAGTTGTGGCGGAGCGGGGAACTCGATGAACTGGTTCCCATGCCTGAAGAGGCGCGCCGCCTGGCCGAGATGCAACCCTGGGAAGGTTCGCCGGCCCTGATCGGCGTTCAGGGGCTGTTCAGCTTCGGCGTCAATCCGGTGGGGCCGTGAGAAGGCGGATCGTTCTTTGACCCCAAGCGTCTCGATCCGGTCCTGACGGTTTCGGATGCGGTTTTTGCCTTTCCCTCAAGATGTTGCGTAATTTTTGGTAGTGGGTCAATTTAAGGGTTCAGTTGTTTCCCTTGCCAAATGCCCCGATTCGACTGCAACCTGTTTTTCACCGCCACCCAAGCCCATTTCGTCATTCCCGCGGAAGCGGGAATCCAGGCGTGAAACCTCCCAGCGAGG
>Ga0068713_1000720_pt1 | contig 54814 bp, 48 predicted proteins | sample MTBAKSrepl2MetaG_FD_62223 | JGI IMG/M metagenome (GOLD analysis project Ga0068713, IMG submission 62223) | Enrichment culture microbial communities om Arthur Kill intertidal strait, New Jersey, USA, that are MTBE-degrading - MTBE-AKS2 (Arthur... | ecosystem: Environmental > Aquatic > Marine >... | reverse complement strand
TAGCGACGATCAAAGAAGCGCCTGAGGTTCGTGCTCTGATGGATCGTTTGCATCGGATCGGATTACCCCACGAGATTGGTCTGAGCGTATTAAGCGGAATCGGCATGCTTCTTTCTGTGTTGGAGCGCAAGAATCGCCATTCTTCTACCATCCTGCTTGCTCAAATCAGACATTATGAAGATGCGCTTTCCCAATTGAGTGAGGAAAGTCGGCGACAGTTAGGCGAGTTCACACGGGAAGTGGTCCAGATCTTATCCAGTTAATTTTTTTAACGAATATTTTCGTTATTTTCGGCAAGGAGGCCTGATGAATAACATCGCTATTTTGACAGACAGTACCGCAAATCTTCCCGCAGAATGGGTTGAACAATATGCCATTCGCATAATTCCGCTGAAGATTCATTGGGGAAACGAAACCTACCTCGATGGCATAGATCTCACCCCTGAGGAATTTTACATGCACTTGTCTAATAGTAAACACCTTCCCACTACCACGCAACCATCCATTCAAGATTTTCTTATGGCTTTCAATAGTCTGGCAGATGAAGGTGCAACTGGTATTGTAGTACCGTTGATTTCCTCTGGCATCAGCGGCACAGTTGCCTCAGCTCAGGCAGCAGCGCGTCAGTTTACGCGAGTGCCGGTGGAGATTATCGATACTCAAATCACCTCAGTGGGACAGGTGATGATCATTCTGGCTTCAGCCCGGGCTGCGGAGCAAGGCGCCAGTTTGCAGGAGGTAAGACGGGCGGCCGATGAAGTGGTTAAACGTCTGCATGTCTTTTTCGCCGTGGACACATTGGAATATTTGCATCGAGGTGGGAGGATTAATGGGGCTTCCCGTTACCTGGGTACTGCACTTGATATCAAGCCCATCTTGTTTTTTAACTCCGAAGGGAAAATTGATGCACTGGAGCGTGTGCGCACCAAACGGAAGGCTTTGCAACGCCTGATTGCCCTTGCAGAACAACAAGCAAACGGGGGACCTGTGCATGTGGGAATTGTGCATGCAAACGTCCCTCAGGCAGCACAGGGATTCAGAGACAAAGTTGAAAAGCGTCTGAAATGTAAGGAAATTTTTACTGTAGAGTTTAGCCCGGTCATTAGCGTTCATGTGGGACCAGGAACGATTGGCATTGCTATATATGCAGAATATTAAAACCGATTAAGGAGGTTAATATGCGTACCTTGTTTGAACGAAGTGTCTTAGCCGGAATCGGCGTTCTCTCAATAACCCACGAGAAAGCTCAAAAGATCATCGACGAACTCATCCGTAGTGGTGAAGTTCAAAAAGATGAAGCCAGGGAATGGGTTGACTGTCTTATTCATCACGGAGAGGAAGAGCACCTTGGATGAATTCGTCCTGGTTACGAAGCAAGACCTACAGAATTTGGCATCAAAGATAGAAACTCCAGGCAAGTAAGAAAAAGGTTGCAGCAGTTGCGCGTAAACAAACGATCTACATGGTGGTAAAAAATGGTTGCAAATTCACTTACAAATGGGTTTTTAAAAAATAAGGCTTTCAATGTGGGACTGGATGTTGCTGTGGGAATATCTCCCCTTCTTTCAAAGTCAGCATCATTACGTCATGGTGTATTACAAACGGGAAAATTTATTTCTTCCCGCATTCATCCTGTCTATCCAATATCATCCTCTCTTCCGCCCGGTGTGGTGACCGATCAGGCAATATTTGGAGAAGTTTTTATAGAAACCTTCGATCGGATACTTGCCCGAAGATTATCTGAGGCAACATTGCGTTCCGTTGCTCACAACCTGATCCATGGGGCCCTGGTTCAGGGAGGAGAACAATCAGCAATCACCCGCTTTTCTGAACAATTTGGGATGAATCCTCCTGGTTTATTGACCATTAGCCCCGGGAAGACCTGCAATTTACATTGTACGGGGTGTTACGCTAGTGCCGGGCCTTCCGCAGAAAAGTTGGATTGGACTACCTTTGACCGCATCATCACTGAAGCGAAAACACTCTGGGGTGTTCGGTTCCTGGTCATCAGCGGAGGAGAACCGCTGGCTTACCGATCAGAAGGAAAGGGCTTGCTGGATGCGGCAGAAAAACACCCGGACGTATTCTTTATGTTTTATACCAATGGAACCTTGATAGACGAGAAAGCTGCTCAACGCATAGCTGCTTTAGGAAATGTGACACCGGCTATTTCAGTTGAGGGTTGGCGTGACCGAACTGATGAACGGCGCGGAGCGGGTGTTTTTGACCAGATTCTGGCAGCCATGGGACGATTACGCCGGGCAGGGGTATTGTTTGGTATTTCTCTAACTGCAACCCGGCACAATGCCGAAGAAATATTATCGGAAGAGTTCATCGATTACTTTTTTGAACAACAGGGTGCCTTTTATGGTTGGATCTTCCAATACATGCCGATCGGTCGTTCGTATACTTTGGATCTGATGCCGACACCAGAGCAACGACTTTGGATGTGGAAGCGTTCATGGGAGGTCGTCAAAAAACACAAAATCTTCCTGGCTGACTTCTGGAATCACGGCACCCTCTCCAATGGTTGTATTGCCGCAGGCCGAACGAGCGGTGGTGGATATCTGTATATCGATTGGAACGGCGCGGTTTCACCATGCGTTTTTGTGCCTTACTCTCCCGTAAATATCAATGATATTTATGCACAGGGTGGCAACTTAAACGAAATCTGGGCAAATCCTTTTTTTGCAGATATACGTAGTTGGCAGGAAAGTTATATGCAAAGCAAAGGTAACTGGCTGGCGCCGTGTTTGAATCGAGATCATCATGCTATCTTAGGGCAGTTAATTGTCAAGCATGAGCCAGATCCTATTGACGAAAGCGCTCGCGCAGCATTACTTGACCCAGATTACGGGAAAGGGTTGGAACACTACGGCGAGCTATACGAGAACTTATCCGAATCGATCTGGCATGAACATTACCTGCAAGATCAACGACAAAAGGAGTTTCATGCCTGGGGGTCTTAGTAATCAGGTAATTCCTTATCACCTTGCTATTATCATGGATGGTAATGGCCGTTGGGCACAGCAACGTGGACTTCCTCGGATGTCCGGACATCAAGAAGGCGTGCAAACGGTCAAAAGGACTGTTGAAGATTGTGCTGAAATCGGGGTTAAGATTTTAACTTTATATACTTTCTCCACCGAAAACTGGTGCCGCCCCAAAGTAGAGGTTGATTTCTTGATGCACTTGGCAGAAGAATACACAATGACGGAATTACCCAACTTACAGCACAACGGCATCCGTCTGCAACTCATGGGGAGCCGGGAAGGGCTCCCTGCCTCGCTGTTGGACATTTTGGAAAAAGCATCCCTGCAAACAAAAGCGAACTCTTGTTTGATCTTGAATCTAGCCCTCAATTATGGAGGACGGGCAGAAATTGTTGACGCCATGAAAGCGATCATGATGGATCAGCAACAAGGGAAGCTGGACGTCTCTCAAATCGACGAAGCAACTTTTTCACATTATCTATACCTCCCGGATATGCCGGATGTTGATCTGGTCGTGCGTACGGGCGGTGAATGGCGCCTGAGCAATTTCCTTCTCTGGCGTGCAGCGAACGCAGTTTTCTGGAGTATGCCCGTTCTCTGGCCGGATTTTCGTAAAGAGCATCTCCAAGAAGCGATTGGTATCTATACAAAGCAAATTAGAGGTGGCAATGATAACGCATAACAGGCCTGCCATTGGACTGGCATTAAGTGGTGGTGGTGCGCGTGGGCTGGCTCATATTGGTGTATTGCGCGCTTTGGAGCGTGAAGGGATCTCGGTGGATTATTTGGCAGGCACAAGCATGGGCGGTGTCATCGCTGCGGGCTATGCTGCCGGGATGAGTTCTGCTGATCTGGAACGAGAATCATTGGCCATTACACAGAAACGACATATGGTGCGTCTGGCTGACCCAGGTCTGCCAAATGGCGGTTTGATCCGCGGTGAAAGGGTACTCGCTTTCTTTAAAAAAGAATTTGGAGATAAAACTTTCGCAGAATTGAATCTACCATTGGCTGTGGTGGCGGTAGATTTGCATTCGCATCAGGAAGTCGTGTTGCGTGAAGGTCCGGTAGCATTGGCGCTACGCGCTACCACTTCTCTCCCTGGATTGTTCAAACCGGTAGAAATAAACGGTATGCGGCTAGTGGATGGTGGTGTACTTAACAATTTACCCGTCGATGTAGTCAGTAAAATGGGCGCTGAAGTGATCATCGCGGTGGACATCGGTTTATCTCAGGAGGATGGTATTGGTCAATGGATTGGGAATCATCGCTGGGTTCCAGAGGGGATTGCCAATACGCTGGAAGTTCTGGAAGATACCTTTTATGCCCTGAGAATTGCAGGACAGAGGAACAGATTACAGCAGTTTACACCTGATGTGCTGATTTGTCCTGAACTCCCCGCAAATGTCAATGCAATCGTGGGTTATGGACGAGTGAAAGAATTAATCACCATTGGTGAGCAGGCCGCGGAAGAACATATCGCTGAAATTAAAACACTCTTGCAACAGCACTGGTATTGGCCATTTTCACACAAGGCCATTGAGATAAAAAAGAAAAATAAACAATCATTCGTTTCAAGAACTTTTGAGGGTTAGTGATTTTATGAAAAGTATCACGATCAGTATTGTTACCTGTACTTTCAATAGCGAAAAATATTTGAGAAACGCTTTAAAAAGTATTGAAAGCCAAACTTACCAGTCAATCGAACACATTATTAATGATGCCTATTCGACAGACTCAACTTTGGAAATCATCCAGGAGTATATTGAACGGAATAAAAACCGATACAGAATTAAATTCATTCAATCTGAACCGAAAGGAGTCGGCAATGCTCTAAATGTTGCCACAAAAGAAGCAACAGGTGAAATTATCCATTATTTACATTCGGATGATTATTATCTGAATCAGGATTCATTGGAAAAAGTAGCGGGAATCTTTAAAAATAGACCAGATCTTGTGTGGCTCACCGGTAATTTCTTAATCGAATTAGCAGGAAGAAAAGTAGTCATTCCACAAACACATTTACTGCGATTGAATCCGGAAACAGCGCTCTCCTTTATGAATTTCATCTCTCATGAAAATACTTTTATGAAACGAGATTTTGTCCAGAGGTATGGAGGTTTTAACGAAGGCAAGAATGAGGTTGTGGAATACAGCCTATGGCTACACATGTTAAAAGACTATCGTCCGCTCATCATTGATGATGAGTATACCGTTTTCATCATCCATAAAGGGAGTACTTCAACAGGTAGTTTCCCAAAATTCTTTAAGGCAGTAATGAGAGCATTCCATACCCAAAGAAAAGAAAAAGTCTTTCCGTTAATTGGATACTATGCCGATAAAAGGTTTTACACCCGATGGAAATTGTTAATGAAAAAGACAATAAAAGGCTTCCCTTCATAGATATTTTGACCAGCACAAAAGCCAGGAAGCATATGCACGTTATGAAGGTTTTATTTACTCATCTTAATTGGATTTTGGCTACGAAAGGGATTAATGACTCACTCAGAAATCAAGCCGCCGCACGTTCTTTTCCTGTTTTCTGATACAGGGGGAGGACATCGCAGTGCAGCAGAAGCGATCATCGAAGCGATTAATTTGGACTTTCAAATCCGTATTTCAACGGAAATGGTTGATTTTTTCAAAACATATGCGCCGCCGCCATTCGATCTTGCATCTGATCTGTATCCTCCAATGGCCAGGGTACCTGATGTTTGGAAATTTGGATACAAGTTAAGTGATGATCCTCAGCGTACTCGAATATTTTATAACATAATGTGGCCTTATATCCGGCGAGCAATCTACAGGTTACTAAACGATCATCCATGCGATCTATTGGTTACTGTGCATCCCGTCCCTGTGTTTCCAGTCAGCCGGGCAATGAAGTTGGGGATTCCACCATTTTTCACTGTCGTTACCGATATGGTTTCGACTCATACCTGGTGGTTTAACCAACGTTCTGATCTAATCTTTGTACCTACTGAAATCGCGAGACAGAGGGGCTTGTCTTATGGGCTCAAACCTGATCAAATTCGCGTGGTGGGGTTGCCGGTAGCCCAGCGCTTTTGCCAGCCACTGGAAAGTGGTCAATCCTTCCGAGACAAAATGGGTTGGCCGCAAGAGCTGCCAGTGATCTTACTGATTGGGGGTGGAGATGGGATGGGTCCTCTTGCCAAGACGGCGCGAGCCATCTCGGTTGCCCATCTCAATGCCGCTCTGGTAATCGTAACGGGGCGAAACCATAAGCTCAAGGCACAACTTGAGGCTGAGAATTGGTTGCTGCCCACCTTCATTTACGGATTTTCGCACGAGTTGCCCAATTTTATGCACAGCGCGGATATTCTGTTAACCAAAGCCGGGCCCGGCACGATCAGTGAAGCTTTTATCTCCGGCCTGCCGATGATCCTTTACAGCCGCATGCCAGGTCAGGAAGATGGTAACGTTTCGTATGTAGTGAACCAGGGCGCAGGCGTTTGGGCACCAGAGCCCAATCGGATTATAGAGATATTGCGTGACTGGCTCGATCATCCCGCTGAGCTTGAAAAGATTGCTGCCAACAGCCGCCGCCTTGCCAGGCCGGATGCTTCGCATCTGATCGCGCATGCTATCGCGGATCAACTGGGTGTGACGGAAGGAATAATCCAAAGGATTCCGGAAAATGAAAAATAAGGAAAATTCGTATAAGAGTCAACTCAAGGTCAAAGCAAGTCGCATTTATCGGTTATCATTCCGACACTAAATGAAATTGCATGTCTACCTCACTTGCTCGACGCTCTGGCCTTGCAAACCCGTTTACCAGATGAGATGAGTGTAGCGGATGCTGGCTCGAAGGATGGTACCGCAGAATTAGTGCAAGCAAGATGGGTACACGTTGTGCACGGTGGAATGCCGGTGGTAGGGCGCAACGCAGGAGCTCGAGCAGCTAAAGGGGATCTCCTCTTATTTCTCGATGCGGATGTACTTCCGCCGCCCGACTTTATTGTACGTGTTTTAGAGGAATTTGAACAAAAAACAGGGTGTGACGACATGCTTTATCGCTCCACTAGACGGAAATCCTTTCTCTATGCGGCGAGTAGGGAAAGAAGGACTTGTGGACCTTAGCCTGGAGGTAGTCTGGTGTGAGATTTATACGTTGTTGGGAAGACCGGTACGCAATGCGTCTTTCAAGTATGAATTCGGATTCAGTCCACTAAATGTGTCGAATCGTTTGGATTTTTTCAATTAAGAAAATTGCACCATCAGTGGATCTGGTTCTGCTTTGCCAACGCACCCTACACTATTCGTAGTTCTTATGTTAGAATCTTTGCACACCCGGAGGGATGACCGAGTGGCTTAAGGTGCCTGTCTTGAAAACAGGTGTGGGGCAACCCACCGTGGGTTCGAATCCCTCTCCCTCCGCTGTACCGTTGCATCCGGGGAGGTGCCAGAGTGGTTGAATGGGGCCGCCTGCTAAGTGGTTGTCGGGTGTCAAGCTCGACCGCGGGTTCGAATCCCGCCCTCCCCGCCAGAATAAAAATGAAATATTCGTGATATGCGAGGAATTATGGAAATCCGGCTACCTGGAGGAATCCTTTGTCGCTTGTAATTGGTCTTATTCTCTACACAAACAGTATGCTCCGGAAGATTTTTTTGTTTTTGAAAATTGGTTAAGATTGTATGTCAATAACTGGGCATCCTGCGATACATTCTGTAACCATACCATGGGTACATTGGTTGAGATGTATCCGCAATTCCTGGAAAATCTTATCCAGTGGACACAATCAGAGAATAGATGGTTACGCCGGGGAGCGGCCGTGACGCTGATTATCCCCGCCCGGCATGGCAAGTTCCTTGAATATGTGTTCAGAATTGCGGATGCATTACTGGTAGATAAAGATGATCTGGTGCAGAAAGGCTATGGCTGGATATTGAAAGCAGCCAGTGAAACGCATCAAAAGGAAGTGTTTGATTACGTGATAAAAAATAAATCAATCATGCCCCGGACGGCATTAAGGTATGCCATCGAAAAATTACCTGCAGAATTAATACGACAGGCGATGGAAAAATGAACATGTTATTACCTGAATTCATCCCTGGTCTCCAATTGAGTGAGTTGTTTTATAAGGAAGCGATTCGACCGATTCTCGATCGAAACTTTCCTGGATTAGTTTATTCCGCAGCTTTACTCGGTTATGGCTCGGATGTGTTGGGTTATGACACTCCGATCTCACGAGATCATATGTGGGGACCCAGATTGATGCTCTTTCTTCCGAGCGAGGATTTTGAGAACACCAGCCAGGCAGTGGATGAGGTTATACGGCAGGAGTTGCCAGTGCGTTTTCACGGTTATTCCACCCATTTTGGCAAACCGAATCCACATGACCATGGTGTGCGCGTCTCAGAGGAGATTGAAACAGGTCCGGTGGAGCATCTGATCTCGATTGATACCATTCCCGGTTACTGGCACAAGTCCGGCAAGATTGATCCACTGCGAGAGCCAACGGTGACCGAGTGGCTGACCATCCCACAACAACAATTGCTGGAATGGACGGCTGGTTATGTCTTCCATGATGACCTTGGGTTGAAAGTTGTCCGAGGTCGCTTTGCCTGGTATCCGCAGGATGTCTGGCTGTACCTGCTGACCAGCCAATGGGCACAGCTGGCGGAAATCGAAGCTTTTGTAGGTCGCACCTGGCAGGTTGGGGATAAGGTTGGTTTTCATATATTAAAAGCCCGGGTGGTGGATCAATTGATACATCTATGCTTCCTGATGGAAAAACGCTATACGCCCTATGCTAAATGGTTGGGAACAGCTTTCAGGACATTGAAGTGTTACCCCGAGTTGGGTAAGATATTAGATCAGATCCTCAAGGCTACCAGTTATCCGAATTGTGAGCCGTGGCTGGTAAAAGCTTATACGCAGGTGGCGGAACTGCACAATGCACTTCAAATCACCCCGTCGATTGACGTTTGTACGCGTACCTATTCTGGTTGGCATGTCTACAACACTGAGCAGCGTGAACTCGCACAGGATGATCCCAAGAACACCCGTCCACATCAGGTGCTTTTCGCCGGTCGATTTGTGGATGCTATTCGTGCTCAGATTCGTGATCAGGAAGTGCTTTCGTTGCGACCGAATGTAGGATCAGTCAATCAATTTCTGGTGGAGTCCAGCCCAGCTTTGCAGAGCACTGACTTTAACCGTGGACTGGAGGATGATTTGTGGCAGGGCAAATTGAAATCCACACAATATCTTCGGTTTGTCAGTTAAAAAATTCTCAAAAATAGTGAACATGCCTTAGAGGTATAGATTCAGAAACTGAATTAATTAACCTGTTATATAGACCCAGGGTAATGCTAAGATTTTTTCACCCAACCAGCGGGTTTCCGTGCCACCATGCAATAACAATCCACCTACAGCAGTAGGGTGGCTGGATAGAAAGGCTTTCAGTCCATTGGTGTCACCATAACCTGGTTTGTTGGTCTGTTTGACTTCAATAGCCAAAATTTTTCTTCCATGTTCAAGAATAATGTCAACTTCGTTGCCTGTATGGGTGCGCCAATGATAAAGTCGAGCAGGTGGGGTCATTAGATTCGCCAGGACGCGTACATGATGGAAGATGAATGATTCGAATAGATTACCGATTTCTCGTGCCTGGCGCAGGTCTTCAACTTGATAATAACCGGATAAATAGCTGGCTAATCCACAATCATTCCAAAATGCTTTGGGAGATTTTAATAAGCGAGTGGTGCGGTTCACTGTATAGGCAGGTACACGCTCAAAGAGATGGGTAGTCTCCAATAAATTTAAATAACGGTGAACTGTTGGTTGTGACAATCCAGCATCCCTGGCAAGATCGGACTGATTTACTAATTGACCTGTTCGTAAGGCTAATAATTCCATTACTCGACGAAAATCAACCAACGCATCGATCTGGGATATTTGTCTCAGATCTCTTTCGAGATATGCAGACACGTAGCCATTCCACCATTGAACATAAGACGATTCATCAGAGAGCCGTAATAAGGTCGGCATCAATCCTCGTTGAATGATCGGAACTGCATCCGGTAACGGCAACGAGAGGGTGGTCTCTTCTGGCCAAATTCCACTCAAAATTTCCTTTATTAAACTGGTAGGTTCTTCAGAATTAATTTCCCCCAATGTAAGGGGATCCAGAACATGATAGATCGCTCTTCCAGCCAGGCTTTCACTGATTTGCTTCATTAGCAATAAATTGGCTGAACCAGAGAGAATAAATTTTGTTTTTCCGTTTGTTCGGTCAACATTTTGCTTCACGGCTGCCATTAAGTCAGGTGCTTTTTGGACCTCGTCCAGTATCACATGATCGGTACCAGCCCAAAGGGCATTCGGGTTTTCCTGTGCCTGCCGAATAACATCGAAGTCATCTAAGGAGAGATACCGAAATTGGTTGAAGGGTTCTTCATTTAAGAGTAAGGTGCTTTTGCCAACTTGCCGGGCTCCGGTAAGCACCATCACGGGAAAATCTTCAAGACTTTTCCGCAGTAATGGAGTGATCCACCTTTTGATATAGTATTCAGGACGTGAATGATAGTTATTCATGATGTGAATAATAATACATTTACACTCAAATTACAAGTTATTCCTCTTTTTTTTCGAAATGATCATTTTAATTCTGTAAAACCTTATAATTGATCTTAGAATGTATAACTCATTTAATCATTTCCAAACTCTCTACAAAAAAATAAACCCGGAGTTCGGTTTTGAAGCAAAAACGACTGCGGAATTCATCATCTGGCAGGGTCGTTTTCGTACCCGCTTGCGGGAGGTGCTTGGTCTGCATCGCATGCAGCAGGATCTCAAAAATTTCCAACCCGGTGCCTACCAGGTGGATGAAGAGGATAGCAGCGAGTTTATCCGCCAGCGCTGGGTGCTGCAGGTGGAACCAACTGTCCCCTTGCCATTCATTCTGCTGAGACCCAAAGAAATCCCTGGTCCACTGCCATTGGTGCTGACCCCGCATGGGCATATGAAGAATACCGAATTGTACGCAGGCATCACCACCAGCACGGAAGAAGAGCGATTCATGCTGGAAGGCGATCGGGATATTGCCGTGCAGGCAGTCCGCGCAGGCTATATGGTAATTGCCCCCACAACCCGTGGATTTGGTGAAACCCGGACGGAACAGGGGAAAGCTGAGGATGCTCAGAATTCCTGCCGTGATTTGCTGGTGCACGATTTGTTGGTGGGTCGTACACCTACCGGAGATCGGGTGTGGGATATCTCGCGATTAATCGATTGGGCATTCAGTTCATTACCTGTGGACAAACAGCGTGTGGCGATCACGGGCAATTCGACCGGCGGGACAATTTCACTGTTTGCAGCGGCGTTGGATGAAAGAATTACGCTCTCTGCACCGGGCAGTTGTTTCTGCACCTTTGTTGGTAGCATCGGTTCCATCCATCATTGTGAATGCAATTACATTCCCGGATTGTTAACCCTGGGTGAGATGGCAGATGTTGCCGGGTTGATTGCGCCTCGTCCATTTATGGCGATCAACGGGAAAGAGGACCCGATTTACCCCATTGATGAAGTGTATAAAGCATTTGACCACCTCAGGAAAATTTACACGGTCGCCGGAGCACCTGAAAATGTAGAATTATATGTGGGAGAGGGCGGACATCGTTATTATAAAGCGGATGTCTGGCCTTTCATCCGCAGTCATTTTGTTCAAAAGTAATTCATTGACACTTAATCTACCCTGGTTGCTTCAGAAGCCACTCCGGAATGGATTGGATCTGAATTTCTTTTTCGCCAATTCTGATCGGATTCTCGTTATCGTCGGAGAGGATCAATAAGTTTTGGGCATCCACCGTTTTTACAGCATCCTGCATGGCACGTATTTCTCGCTCTCGGGTTGCGGGATTACTCATGTTTTGTGTTACCTGAATCAATGTGCGGGTTTCGGGCAGGTAAAAATCAATCTCAAATCCATTCTGGGTGGTCAGGTAAAAGATTTCTTTCGATTGCCTTCGTAGTTCCAGAAAAATCAGATTTTCGAGAAGCTTTCCTGTATTGGGTGAGAAGTGAAAACCTATTGCATTCACTAAACCAGTATCGATACCATAAATTTTCTTCGGTAAAACCTGCTGCCGTTTTACAGAGAAATCATAAATACGTGTGGTGAATAACAACCAGCTATCTTCCAGATATTCGATGTAATTCGTGACGGTATTAACACTCCCCAGACGAAGATGTTCCTTTATTTTATTAAAGGAGACCAAACCTGCTGGATTGCTCATTAAAAATAACCCCAATTCTTTTAATGCCTGAACATTCTCCAGACCATATCGGGTGGCAATATCTCGAAATAAAACATCATCATATAAAGTTTTCAGGATTGGCAGTTCGGGATATTTGAGGGCATCGGCAATACCACCTTGTTGCAAGTATGTATCGAGAGCAGCGCTCAATCTTGCCTTTTCGATTGTCGATAATTGTTGTGACTTGAATTCAGTCTCCCCTCGAAAAAGTAAAAACTCTCGAAATGAAAACGGGAAGAGCTCAATAGGGATATGCCTGCCGGTTAAACGGGAGCCTAATTCGCGACTGAGGAGGGCTGCATTAGAACCGCTGATGTAGAATTTGAATCCCAAATCAATAAACCGGCGAACGAAATGTTCCCAGCCGTCCACGTTTTGTATCTCATCAACGATGAAGATTTTTCTCTCGCCAAAGAGCTCAATTAAAGTTTGATAAAGATCATTTGCGTCCTGGGCTTGAAATCCAATGAAGCGATCATCTTCAAAATTTAAATAATAGTATGCTTCCTTACCCAAAGTATGGGCAAATTGAGCTAACAAAGTAGATTTTCCAACCCGTCGGAGTCCAGATATGATCACAGCATGGGGAAGCGCTGAAGCCTTCTGAACATCGTTTAATTTTTCACGTTGAATGCCGGGGTCCCTTTGCCAGAAAATTTCTGATTGTTCGAAGAGAATTGTGCGTATTTGATCTTTTGACCAACGATCTTTCCAGATGATTTCATTCATACTGAAATCATACATCAAAATGATTTCACTGTCAATGAAATCATTTGGTTATTTGTTTTCACTGGTAATGAAATCATTTAATAAAAATCATGCTTGCACCAGGTTGGTTTCCTTTATATAATCACAGTACCATGTGTATCAAGGAAACCATCTTCAATCTGCAATTTTAAATTTCATTCATCATTCGAGTTCAAAACACCTGATCCACAGTAATGCTCTTAAGATTATGACAGTTGGAATGATTGTTCCGGACTGAAGTTCCCGCTTAAGATGATGGCTGGGAGTGTGTCAGCCAGTGACATTCGGGACCAGGAAGCGATTCAAGCCTGGGCAAAAAAACTGACCGTCAAACTGAAAAAATCTCACTCATAGTTAATACCCCCTGGATTATAAAAATTTGAATCCTCATCGTTGGGATTATATAAAATATTGAATATTGAAAAAAGCAGGATATCCTTTAGTTACCTATTCCATCAGAAGGAGTTATTATGAAATCAAGACTTAACCCATATATTAATTTCAGAAGCACAGCGCGCCCAGCCATGGAATTCTACCAATCGGTATTTGGTGGAAAATTAACCATAATGACATTTAAAGATTTCCATGCAGCAGAAAATCCGAGTGAAGAAAATTTGATCATGCATTCGATGCTGGAAACAGAGAATGGAATGGTTATCTTGGCTGCTGATGTCCCGGAACGAATGGAATTGTTCGTTGGTAATAATATTCATATGATGCTGGGTGGTGACAATCAAGCAGAATTAACAGGGTATTTTGATAAATTAAGCCAGAAGGGAACGATCACAATGCCTTTGAAAAAGGAAATGTGGGGTGATATATTCGGTGCGTTCGAGGATCAATTTGGCGTTCATTGGATGGTGAATATCTCGGGCACCCCAGCATAAATGCATAATAAGATCATAAAATGGATGTGAACCCTGATAATGTTCATATCCAATTTATCAATCCTGTAATATAACCTGGTAGATCACTGAATCTTCACTGCGGAAGACTTCAACCAATCCAGGATCTTTTGCAGCCACTTTTAGAAAGTTAGTGTGCTTTAAATCCGAAAGCACATAGTCAGACCCAAAATTCCCCGCGATCAATGCGGATGGATTTTCTACTTTACCTTTGGTGATGTCTACCCAGGTGTAATACAAATCCTGGTTGTAATACAACATATAGGTTGGGTCAAGGCCGATCAGGTATGTGTTTTGAGTATTATAGAAAAACAAGCGTGGAAAATCGTCCCAATCTGTTTGAAAAACGCGAGATCCTTCGGGCGTGTTGGCTGCCAGCCAGGCAGAAGACTCTGCATAAGTCTGAAACGGTTTCGATTTTTGGATGCTGGCTTGCGCGGATTGTTGGGTCAGCCAGATCCCGGGGATGAGGATTGCGATCAAAGCCATTGATGGTAACCATTTATATAGACGATTAGACGTTTGATCCCTCGCGGTTTGAATGAGGGGAGTCCAGGCAAAGGCTGAAAAGACAAGTGCGAACGCAGGAAAATATTCGATGAAACGGCGGGATTGGAACAACATCAGACCAAAGAGTACCGCCAGAACAAAACTAACAGCCGCACGCATGTCCATTCGCTTGCCATGAAATCCCAATGCAAATGTGCCGCTGATAAAAGCGAACAATGCGAAGAGTGAATTCTTCAAAATTTGGGCGGTACTATAGGGATACCACTCGCTACCTACACTGATGGATGTAGTTTCAAACAATTTAGGCAGAATATGTGAAGTCGTGAAAATGATATTGTAGGGGAAAAATGGGTTGATGATAATTCCCAGTCCAATTCCAATGCTGGCATAGAGCAGTGGTTGCAACTCCAATTTACCTGTGTATAACCAATTGACAGCCACATATCCACCAGCCAGGACCAGCAATAAAGGAAAGGCATTATATAACCAGACGTAAAAGAAACCCAGAAATGCCAGCCGCTTAAACTTTTTCCGCAACAGCCAATCCAGTCCCACCATCAGTACAACCAGGGAAAGCGATTGAGCCCGTGTAATGCTCATGCGGTAAATAAATGCCTCCGAGACTGCCATCAATCCGAAAGCCCAGAATGGCGCCAGAGGAATTTTTTGATTTCTAAACAAATTCCAGACACTCATAAAAGCCAGGCTGGCAAAAAACACAGCTGCCAATTTTGCGCCAGTGATCAAATTACCAAATGTAAACGGGATTAAAGCGACATGAAAGAGAAAATGATGATCATAATACTCCCGAGCGTTTAAGATGGATAAGGGTAACCAATTGAAATCCGGTGTAAGCCCTTCGGTACGCATCAGATAAGCCAACTTGATGTGATAATAGCCATCATTATCAGGTAAATCCGGGGTTGAAAATTGCACCAATGCCAGGAAAATGATAAAAACCGACCATATCAGAAGTCCAAGGCGAATTTCACTCCAATTAAGTGTGATTCTTTTTTCGAATGTAGTTACCCACTTTTGGAAGGTCGATATTCTGAGAATTGATTGCATTTTCACCCTTTCAATCGATAAAAATTGCAGGCTATAAAGATAACCTGCAATTTTTGGAACGAACTTTGTCTAAAAATTAATCCTCGTCGTCCTCGTCCTCGTCGTCTTCATTGTCATTGCTATCATCGTCGTCTTCATCGTCATTACTGTCATCTTCATCGTCGTCATTATCATTGCTGTCATCATCGTAGTCATCATCATTGCTATTACTGTCATCGTCATCATCATCGTTGCTGTTCATGTCGTCGTCATAATCGTCGTCGTCATCGTTGCTATTCATGTCATCGTCGTCGTCATCGTTGCTATTCATGTCATCGTCGTTGTCATCGTTGCTATTTATGTCATCGTCGTCGTCATCGTTGCTATTCATGTCATCGTCGTCGTCATCGTTGCTATTCATGTCATCGTCGTCGTCATCGTTGCTATTCATGTCATCGTCGTCGTCATCGTTGCTGTTCATGTCGTCATCGTCGTCGTCATCGTTGCTATTTATGTCATCGTCGTCGTCATCGTTGCTATTCATGTCATCATCGTCGTCGTTATCATTGCTGTTCATGTCATCGTTATCATTGTCATCGGATGACATATCCAGGCTGCCGGCCAGTAAGGCGGAATCCAGGGCGCGATTGACTTCAGCCTGAATTACTTCTGGTACCGAGGATGCCAGGCTGGTTAGAACAACTGCATATTTGGATAAGGCATTGGTGATTTCTGTTGCCAGTTGGGCAGCCCGGGTTGGATCTGTTTTGGTAACTGATTCCAATTCGAACAGCGCTCCATTGATTGCTGATTCAAAGGCTAAGACTGTTTCCTGGATCTCAAGGTAACGTCCTTCTTCAACCAGTTTGCTGATCTCTTCCAGCCGTTCTTCTGCAAAACTGATTTTCAGTTGAGCTCGATTGGCAGCATCTTTTGAGAGTTTCAATTGTGTCTGCTCAACAGTTGTCTTTAATGAATAAAGCGCATCGCCAGGAATGGCAGATTTTGCTGCAACACTGGTTGCGCCAACACTTCCTAACAGCAGTACTGCAATCAGTGAAACAAAGACCAGGACTTTCATTCGATTCGATTTATTTTGTGAGTTCATTTTTTCTCCTTATTTATCCGTTAAATTGGTGATATGCAACAATAATAAACACTCTTCCTTTTTCTTTACACTGCTGAAGGTCGAAACTCTTACGCGACCAAAGGTCTAAGAATTTAAGACTTAAGTCTGATATGATTAGCGACCATCGTAGTAGCAGTGCTTAATCAGGATTATGTATAATATAAACAGTTAAAGATGAAATTTTTCAACTGACCGGAGTGGGAGTGCTGGGTGCTTTCAAAGCTAAAAAATAAATTGAAAAATTTGAATCTTAGCCAACGATTTATGCTGGCAGGTTTATTGACATTATTTGTTGGCGCATTGGGAATTGGATTCTGGGTTGAAAATCAAATCATAACCGGTGTAATCCATCGCACTGGAGCGACCACAGCACTTTATGTGGAAAGTTTCGTAGCCCCTAACTTACAGGAGCTAGGCTCATCAGAAGAGATATTACCAGAACATGCCCTGGCATTAGAAAATTTATTACAGGACACACCGTTGGGTCAACAAATCGTTGCGTTTAAAGTTTGGAACACCCGTGGAAAATTATTATATTCGAATGATCCAAATGCCATTGGCAAAACCTACCCAATGAATGAAGGTTTATTACGCGCTCGCATAGGGGAGGTGGTTTCCGAGATAAGCACTTTAGATGAAGATGAACATCAGGCACTAAAAGAACAATATGGCAAATTATTGGAAACGTATAGCCCGGTGTGGTTAAGTGGAACCAATCAGGTGATTGCAGTGGCTGAGTTCTACCACCTGACGGATGATCTTGATAGAGAAATAGATGTTTTAAAACGACGTAGTTGGTTGGTAGTAGGCTTCATCATATTCATGATGTATTTACTACTTTCCGGATTTGTCCGAAATGCTAGTAATACGATATCCCGTCAACAAGCAGATCTAAGTCTAAAAGTAAAGCAATTAACGGTGTTGCTGGCAGAAAATCAAAAATTAAACGAACGGGTCCGTAAAGCATCAGCCAGTGTTGCATTATTAAATGAAGGCTATCTCAAACGTATTGGCACAGAATTGCATGATGGTCCGGCTCAGGATCTGGGATTATCTATTCTCAAGCTTGATTCAACGATCGGGAAAATCGAAAAGAATGTTTCAAAGCCTCTCGATCCAAATATCGTCCCTGAACTCACAGAGATTGAAAAATCTATGCAAATTGCGTTGAAAGAGATGCGTGGGATTGCCACCGGATTGGTGCTTCCACAATTGGCTGAATTGGATCTGTTTGACACTGTTTCGCATGTTGTTCATAAACACGAACAACAAACCAACACTTCCGTAAATCTGGAAATTGAAGGTGAAACGAATGGAACAGCCTTACCCATTCGAATCACCCTGTACCGATTAATTCAAGAAGCCTTACACAATGCATATTATCACGCCAATGGTGCTGGCCAAAGTGTGTGTGTAAAAAACAACAGTGATCATATTCTGTTGGAGATTGCAGATACTGGACCTGGTTTTGATGTTCCTGTGATTTTGGAAAATACAGAACGGTTAGGAATCAGTGGCATGCGCGAAAGAGTAGAAAGTATTGGTGGCAGGTTTGAAATTGAAAGTAGGTTGGGTGAGGGAACAACCATTCGTGCTCGATTACCTAAGAGTGTAAATGGAGATCAAAAAAATGGGCGAAAATGATAATATTCCAGATGTTACAAGGATCGTGATCGTCGATGACCATGCCTTGTTTCGGGATGGTTTGGCAACCATTCTGGATGCTGAAGATGATCTGGAGGTGGTTGGGCAAGGGGGTAGTGCTGAGGAAGCCATCCAATTAACAAAAGACCTGACACCGGACATCATTCTTCTCGATCTTGACATGCCTGGTGGCGGATTGAAGGCTGCCAGTGTGATCTCGAATGAGATGGCAGAAACGAAAATCGTTGTTCTTACCGCATCAGAGGAAGATAATAACCTGCTGAATGCCCTTAAGATTGGTGCGCAAGCATATATCCTGAAAGGTGTAGCTGCGAGGGAGTTGTTGCGTATACTCAGGATGGTTATCGACGGAGAGAATTATGTTCCTCCTGCATTAGCAGCCAGCATGTTGTTGGAAATGAATATGTCTAAAACACACCCTAAAAAAGAAGTTGAAAATCCCATAGATAGCCTGACAGGCAGGGAGAAAGAAATCCTGGAAGGGCTAGCCAAAGGTTTGAGCAATAAGGAAATTGGAGAAAATTTATTTTTATCTGAAAAAACAGTAAAACACTACATTACCATTATTCTTCAAAAATTACAGGTGAGAAACAGGGTAGAAGCAGCCTTGCTGGCGCAAAAAAGAGAACTGGACGAGGAACAGGGTTGATTGGCTTCACACAATCCCATATGCCTGCATCGCTTTGGCCACTTTCATAAACCCGGCAATATTGGCACCAACGACATAATTTCCTTTACGTCCATACGTTTCGGATGCTTCCAGGGCGTTTCTGTGGATATTTTTCATGATCACCTGCAGTTTCTGGTCTACCTCTTCCCTACTCCAGGTCATGCGCATACTGTTCTGTGCCATTTCGAGCCCGGAGACTGCCACGCCACCTGCGTTCGCTGCTTTTCCCGGACCAAACAACACATTGTGATTCAGAAAGACATTTACCGCCTCCAGATTGGAAGGCATGTTTGCCCCTTCTGATACACAATAACAACCATTGTTTACGAGAGATTGAGCGTTGTTTTGGTCAATCTCATTCTCGTGCGCTGAAGGGAAGGCAACCTCCACATTGATATTCTGTTCACGCAACACATCCCAAACCCCTTTATTTTCATAATAGGGAACATTATATTTCTGGGCGTATTCGCTCATGCGTCCCCGTCGATAATTCTTCAATTCCAGAATAAATTGTAATTTTTCCTGGTCGATTCCCGCTTCATCCACGATTGTCCCATTTGAATCGGAAATGGTGATTGCTCTCGCACCTAACTGGATCAATTTCTCGATTGTGTATTGGGCTACATTACCGGACCCACTAACCGCGCAGATTTTGCCATTAATATCGATATTACGGGTAGCGAGCATTTCCTGAGCGAAATAAACCGCGCCATATCCTGTTGCTTCAGGCCGAATCAGACTGCCGCCATATTCCAACCCTTTGCCAGTCAAAACACTGGTATTGGCGTTAATGATCTTGAGATAGTAACCATACAGGTAACCTATTTCTCTGGCACCCACACCGATATCCCCGGCAGGCACATCCGTATCTGCGCCAATGTGCCGGTATAACTCGCGCATAAACGCCTGGCAGAAATGCATGACTTCATTATCCGATTTTCCTTTGGGGTCAAAATCGGAACCCCCTTTGGCACCACCCATGGGTAGAGTGGTCAGTGAATTTTTGAAGATTTGTTCAAAACCCAGGAATTTAATGATGCCCAGATTTACGGATGGATGAAAGCGCAAACCGCCCTTGTATGGGCCAATGGCATTATTGAACTGTACCCGATATCCGCGATTAATCTGAACCTCGCCATTGTCATCTACCCAGGGCACGCGAAACATGATCACGCGGTCCGGGATGACGATGCGGTCATAGATTTTAGCTTTGATGAAATCCGGGTGTTTTGGCACCATCGACTCAAGCGAATGCAACACTTCGATAGCAGCCTGGATAAATTCTGGCTGTCCGATTTCTTTTTCAACTAAATTGGCAATTACATCCTGGATGACTGACATCATATTCTCCTTCAGAAAATTGGATTAATTTTGTTTGTCTAACAACAAGGAAAGTTGAGAAAATAGATCAAAATGATAGATATGATAGTGAATATTATCCAGCAAAACTGAGTCAAAATCAAGCAGGAGTTTTCACTTCGTTTCCGTAGATGATTCCCCAACCATTTTTTCCATCAACCTTGACCGATAATGATTGATTGAGTTTTACATGCCGGGTAAAGACTCCCTCATACTCAACAGGTTGACTCGCTAACCAATCCCAATGGATCCGGTAAGGTTGAGAATATGGCATACTGAAATATTTCACATCGAGATTGATGATATTGTGAAAGTAGTGCGAACCCTGACTGAGTTCAACTTTCACATTTTCCTGGGTGGCTTCCACAATTACCCTGGCTCCGCAAATTTGACCCCAGGTGACGGGTATACCCAACCAGGGATCCAGTGTTCCTAATCTTCCAAAGACAATCAGCACATAAGGCCGATTTTCATCCAGCAATCGTTTGTTGTGATTCTCTAACTCCATGGCAATCTGTTTGGTTAATTTGAGATCAAAACAATCTGGTTTGACATAAACGATATCCTGCACATCTTTCAACAATCCATTCCCGAGCACATGTTTGGATGCGATCAAAGTGTTTGCATGGGTTAATTCTTCCTCTGTGATCACCAGGTTGTCTTTGGGTATTTTCATAGGGCGAACCTGCAACAGGCTGAAGCGATGCGGGTTGAAAGTCATCGCAAATTCGATTTCGACCGGATAAGACAATTTTGCTTCAAATGTTTGCAGGATTTGATTTATCAGATTGTTGAAGGGAATTGTTCTCATATAGAGCAGAGGAGCAAAGGTCAATACCCGTGGACCTTCTCCTCCTAAACCCATCGAAAGACGATCCGTTTCAAGATCGAATGTAGAAACGAGATGCTCCAGAACCTGGTCATTTTCTGCGGTTTGTATATTTTCCTGCAGCATGTGTTCTGTTTCTTTGATGGGATTGTATTCGTACTCCTCGCTCATATTGACGACCCAGAAATCATTTTGAGTTTCCTGAAGGGTATCCTGAATGGTTTTAAAAGGCGGTGGGATGGTGGGATATTTTGGGGAATATGTCCAGGTTTTGCCCCCATCCACTACTGTCTTTCCCAGACCCAATGCCAGGTTGACAACCCCATCCTCAGGTCTGGCAGGTTTAACGGGATAAAAGTTATACGAACGGGCGACCCCGGATAGTTCGGGATAATAGCGGTTTTGATGGCGTTTCCCAACCATTTTCTGAATGATCACCGCCATCTTTTCGGTGTGAATGTCCAGGTTGGTTGCTTTGCAATAATCCTTTGCCACCCGAAAATACGTGGATGCCCACACAAATTTGATGGCTTCGACAAGCTTTTGGAAGCGGGTTTCCAGATTAACGGCATTATTTGGGATCATCTTTGTTAAGTAAACACCGGCGAAGGGTTGTTGCATAGTGTCTTCTAATAAACCGGATGAGCGGATCGCCAATGGCATGGTCCATTTTTCAAGCAAATGACGCAGATCTCCCAGAACTTCGAAGGGTATGGTTGCCTGTTGGAAGGCGTGCGCGATGCGATTATCTTGAACCGTCGAAAATGTAATCTCAGTTAATTGATTGCGGTCAAGAAAGGCATCAAAAACACTGGTTCCGATGACCATCATTTCCGGGATATCCATATAAATACCAGGTATTTCATCTGGATTAATTTCTGTAAGCATCTCCCTGGCATTCAATAAGCCGAGTGCTTTTCCGCCAATTTCAAATTGACTATCCGGAGATATTTCAGATGGTCCCCGTTTCCTGACCATGGAAATAAGTTTAAATGGATATAAATCCTCAGGCATTGCGGTTGCCTTTGTATTTAGATCCAGCTACGTTCATGACAGGCACGAGCCACACGGTCAATAGCCAGCATGTAACTGGCATCACGCATAGAGACATTGTACTTTTGGGCAAAATTACTGACATCAATGTATGCGGATGTGATTTGTGTATCAATTTTGCTGAGAACTTCTTCTTTGGTCCAGAAATAATTCATGTTGCCCTGTACCTGCTCAAAATAACTGCAAATGACGCCACCAGAATTGGCAAGGATGTCAGGGATAACGGTAATGCCACGCTCACTTAATGGGGGATCCACCTCAGGATCGGTAGGTCCGTTGGCTGCCTCTATGATGATCTTTACTCGGGGGTTAATCCTATCGACATTGTCCTTACGGATTTGATTTTCTAATGCCGCTGGAACCAGAATATCGACATCCTGTGCGAGCCAATCATCACCAGGCAGGCACTCATACCCCAGGGAAATGGCTTTTTCTTTATCAACTTCACCGAAATGATTGGTGATGGTAGTTAATTGATCAAAGTCGATACCACCCTTCTTCAGAAAGGTGTAGGCAGTACGATCGGCATGGTTCCAGCAGGCGACGGCGGTGATGATTCCTCCCATTTGAGTGTACATCTGGGCGGCATGCAGTCCAACCATCCCGAAGCCCTGAAAACTGGCGCGGGTTTTGCTGATATCAAGTCCCAAATCTTTGAGCACCTCACGCAGGATGACCATGGCGCCATATCCCGGAGCTTCTTTACGTCCCTTGGATCCAGCATGATGGATCGGTTTACCGGTGATAAAACCAGGGCTTTTTTTGTTGTGAATGGTTTCGTACTCATCCAGCATCCAGAGCATATGTTGTGGTCCTGTCATCATATCCGGCCCAAGCACATCCCACTCCGGACCCGAAAGATGGGCAATTCTACGCACAAAGCCACGACAAATCCTTTCCTGTTCCGCTGATGTGAACATCTGAGGGTCACAGACCACACCACTGCTGCTTCCGCCCAATGGCAGGTTGTTGATGGCGCACTTCCAGGTCATCCACATGGCTAATGCCCGGATGGTATCAATCGTTTCGGAGGGATGGAAACGAACTCCGCCTTTTGTTGGACCACGTGCATCATTGTATTGCACCATGAAACTTCGCAGGATGACGGGATCACCATTGTCCATGAAGACCGGCAGGGAGAAATGGTATTCACGCATGGGAACCCGCAAGAATTCGCGGGTTGGCTGATCCAATTCCAAAAGATCGGCGCACCGGTCGAATTGTTTAAGTGCCATATCAAATATGTTGTAGGTAGGAAAATAATTCATGGATCACGGCCCCTTTCGGAATAGGAAGTATTTAGTTGTGAGGAAGTGATGTTAATAGGGATTAAGATGATTGTACTATAGGAGTGATTGAGGTGTTGAGTTGTTAAGTTCATAAGTTCATAAGTTCATAAGTTCATAAGTTCATAAGCACACCTCAATTTACGAACTTATGAACTTATGAACTTGTAGACTAGTTTACCAACTTCGCATTCAATGTCATGGGTACATTCGAGAGTGCGACTGAGACCGGGCAGCCGGATTTTGCGGCTTGAGCCATTTCCTGGAAATCTTCCTCACTGACACCAACCACCTTGGCTTCGCATTCCAGATGAATCCCGGTGATGCGTGATTTGCCATCTACAACACCTAATGAGACGGTTACCTCCGTGTGGATTTGCTCGGGGGTCAATCCAGCTTGGGTAAGGTTGCCGCTTAAGGCCATTGAAAAACAACCGGCATGCGCAGCTGCAATTAATTCCTCGGGGTTGGTGCCAACACCTTCTTCAAAACGCGATGAAAAACTATAGGCACCCTGATAAGCGCCACTGCCCAGGCGCATGGTGCCGTTGCCTTCCCTTAAAGTACCCTGCCAAACTGCTTCTGATTTTCGTACTGCCATTTTTTCCTCCTGAGAATTTCTATTTTTTAACATTGTAACAATTCTCAAAGGATAAACCCAATTTGTGTAATTAGTTCTAAGAGGTCATATAAGTTGCTTGATAAAACAACGCCGACGTTTATGTTGGCGATGTTCAAAGTATTTCCATTGCGCCTGCACATTGATGTTATCTTCCAGATTGGCATTGGTTTCTACCCGGGTAATTCCATGTTTGTTCAAAGCCACGTTGACACTATGCATGATGGCTGCATTAATTCCTTTACCACGATAATCTGATCTGACCGCGATCAAATATAAATCGCCAAGGGTATTGGTTTTGAGCGCTTTCAGAAAATGAATCCAACCAAACGGAAAGAGTTGACCCTGAGATTTCTGTAAAGCTTTGGAAAAAGAGGGCATCACAATGGCGAAAGCAACCATTTTGTTATTCTCGTCCAAAATGATCGGTACCAAATCCGGCGAAACAAAGCCGAAGTATTGATCGATGTAAGCTTGCTTTTGTTTGTCACTTAATGGTACAGTCCCATACAATTGGCTGTATTCAGAATCGATCAGATCAAATAATTCCCTGGTGTAGTTAAGCAGATCTTTCTTTTTCTTTATTTCAAGTTTGCGCAAATTGAACCGTTTTAAGATCAGCTCGGCAGCTTTGGTAATTTTTTCATGCGGAGGATTTGGTACTTGAATCTCGTATTCCAACCAATCTGTGTCCTTTACATAACCCATTTCAGCCAGATGCTCGGGGTAATAAGGATGGTTATAAATTAATGCCAATGTGCTTAATTCATCGAATCCTTCAATCAACATGCCTTCCGGGTCCAGGTCGGTGAAACCCAGAGGGCCATGCACAGCCGACATCCCCAATTCGAGAGCCCAGTTCTCCACTGTGTCAAACAGCGCTTTGGACACATCGCGATCATCGATAAAGTCCACCCAACCAAAACGCACATTATGCTGTCCCCATTTTTCGTTCGATTTGGGATTGTAAATCCCGGCAATACGGCCAACAACTTTACCGTCTTTGTACGCCAGCCAATAGCGTGCCTGGGCGACTTCAAAGGCCGGGTTCTTCTTCCAATCGAGGGTGTTTTTCTCATCCATCAACAGGGGGGGCGTCCAATAAGGATTGCCTTTATAAATACTGAATGGAAATTTAATAAATGTGTTTAATTGCTTGTGAGTGGTTACTTCTTCAATTTTTATGGTCATGGGGTTCACCTTAAGAAGAAATTATTGATGAAAATTATAGCAGGTATCCAACAATTACATATAAAAACATGATAACTTATTTTAAGAGCACTACAAAGCTAGAATTTTTTTTAGAAAACAGCTATAAAGAATGTGAATAAAACCGATTTTCCAATGAAAAAAATTTATATTAAAAAGATTTTCATTATTAATGAGGTAGTTACTTATTCAGGAAAAAATAAAGGAGAAAAAATGGCGAAAAAGGTCCTAATTACCTATTCGAGCCGGACAGGATTTACCCAAGGTGTTGCTGAAATGATCGCCAAAACACTAAAAGGGGATATTTTGGATGTTGATGTTATACCAATGAAGGATGTACAAAATTTAACTGCTTACCAAGCTGTCATTGCGGGTAGTGGCATTCAAGCAGGTGCCTGGTTACCGGAAGCAATGGATTTTATCCATAAAAACAAACAGGAGTTGTCAAAAAAACAATTCGCTGCTTTTTTGGTTTGTATGACACTGGCGATGAAGAATGGAGATAAATTTCGCAGCCACGTTAAGGAATGGATGCAGCCAGTGAGGGCACTGGTGCCAACCGTTAGTGAAAATGTTTTTGCTGGCGGGTTAGATCTTAATAAGATTCCATCGACAGTTGATCGTTTGAAGTTCCGCTTGAGTACTTTGCTAGGTGTTTGGAAGGCGGGAGATCATCGAGATTGGGATGCAATCCAAAGTTGGGCGAAGGAATTAAAAGCAATACTGTCAAACTAAAAATTATTGAGTTGTGAAGTTAGAAAAGGGAATCAATTAATTCTTTTAGAAAAAACCAAAAAAAGATTGATCTAAAATTGGATTAATCGGATCTTCTCATTATACTAAAATTCATTATGGCGGTGACGAATTAAAATAAAAAAGCAATTCCTCTCCGAATCTACCAGTTTAAAATTCTTAAGATGATGGATTTATTAATTACATTATTGATAGATATAAATATACCTATAATTATTGCTATAAAATAAAAACTACTTGAATGCCTGACTTGATTAAACATTGATCCAGTTAAAAAAATTAAAAAGGTGATAATGCTGGAATCCAGTTTTCAACAATTAATCGGTAATGCGGCGCTTCTACTTATAACAGCGCTGATTTTCGATTTAACGAAATTCCGCTGGCGCGGAAATTTGCCGGGTATTCAGAAAATCCTGATCGGTGCGATTCTGAGTTTTATTGGCATCATGCTCATGATTAATCCCTGGACATTTGCTCCTGGTATTATATTTGATACCCGTTCAATTCTGCTCAGTATTTCCGGTTTATTCTTTGGGCTTGTACCCACCATCATCGCTATGATCAGCACGTCAGTTTTCCGAATCTATCAGGGCGGTGCAGCAGCCTGGACCGGGGTAAGTGTTATTTTTGCCACTGGTTCGATCGGAATTTTGTGGCGTTATTTACGTAATAAAAAGATCGATCAAATTTCCCTGATTGAGCTTTATCTATTCGGCATTCTCAATCATGTGGTTATGTTATTGCTGATGTTAACTTTACCTCTGGAAACTGCGCTACGAGTCCTGGCCGAAATCAGTTTTCCGGTTTTATTGATTTATCCTTTAGCAACCATGATATTGGGTTTTTTATTGGTGAATCGGACACAACGAGAAAAGATTTACATCGATCTGCAGGAAAGGGAAGAGCAGCTCAGCCTTGCGGTGCAGGCAGCGAATATTGGTTTTTTTGACAGGAATCTGGTCACCGGAGAGACACATTTATCCCCGGAATGGAAAAGACAATTAGGCTATGAGGAAGATGAAATCAGGAATGATGATCTTGAGTGGGAAATCAGGCTTCATCCAGAGGATAAAGAAAAGACGATCGACCGGATTAACGCTGTTTTTGAGGGGAGTGATCATTTTTATGAAACCACTTTTCGATTGAAACATAAAAATGGCACCTATCGCTGGATTCTTTCCCGTGGTTCGATTCGACGTGATGAAAGTGGAAAAGCATTACAGGTAATCGGGTGTCATGTGGATATCACCGAACAAAAAGAATATGAATTGGGTTTGTTGATGAACGAAAGAAGATTCAGAAGTCTGGCAGAAAGCAGCCAGGATGTCATCACACTTTTTGATCGTGAATATAAAATTGTTTACTTCAATCAAGCAGGGTTAGAAATCCTTGGTTTTGAAGAACCAGAGGTATATGGAAAATCACCGGGTGAAATTTTTTCAGATAACAGGTTGGTCAGAAATTTGGAAATGGATGTATACAAGGCTTTTCAAACTGAGGGCCTCGTTCAACGAATTGCCAACTGGCCAAAAAATGTAAACAATACAAATAATCACAAGATCGTTTTTGATTGGCGGTTGTCTCCCGTTCTAAACTCCGAAGGTCAGGTGGAGTGGGTGTTGGGTATAGCCAGAGATATCAGCGCCATTATTGAAACTGAATCCGCATTGAAAAAAAGCGAAGAAAAATTCAGACGCATCTTTGAAACTTCCGGTTTAGGTATCTCCATTACAGATTTGTCTGGAAATTTTACAGCTGGCAACCCGGCAGTTTTGAATATGCTGGGATATGAATTAGATGAGTACACTCAATTATCCTTCATTGATATCACTCATCCTGAGGATGTCCAGGAAAATATACAAATGCTGGAGGAGTATAAAGCCGGAACCAGGGATTCTTTCACCATTGAAAAGCGGGTTTTCCGAAAAGACGGCAGCATTGTGTGGGGAAAATTAACTTCGACTTTGGTGCGGGATGAAAGCGGTAATCCTTTATTCACAATCGGTATGTTAGAAGATATTACAGACAATAAACTGGCAGATGAAAAAGAAAAATTGGTTCAATTGGAATTAAAAAGATTGTTGGATAATGCCGATCAATCACGAAAAGCGATGTTAAGTGTCATTGAAGATCAAAAAATTACAGAAGAAGAACTCAAACGATTGACCAACGATCTTTTGGTTGCGTATGATTCTACCCTGCAAGGATGGTCGAAAGCTTTGGAATTAAGAGAACAGGAAACAGCCGGTCATAGTCGTAGAGTTGTTGAATTAACGCTGAAAATTGCCAGAGCATTAGGAATTAAGGATGAAAAGCTGGCATATATTGAGCGTGGAGCTTTACTGCATGACATCGGGAAAATGGGTATTCCGGATAATATCCTCCTCAAGCCTGGCCCTCTTTCTGATGATGAATGGGTGATCATGAAAAAGCATCCCATCTATGCGTATACCCTGCTGTCAAAAATCGATTTCCTTAAACAGGCGATTGACATTCCCTACTGCCATCATGAACGTTGGGATGGGTCTGGGTATCCTCAGGGTTTGGCAGGCGAGAATATTCCATTGGCTGCCAGAATTTTTGCAGTTGTAGATATTTGGGATGCTTTGGGATCTGATCGACCATACCGTCCAGCCTGGAAAAAAGAAGATATTATGAAGTACATCCAGGATATTTCCGGAAAACATCTCGATCCGAAAATTGTCAGTGTATTTCTCAATATAATGGAAACGGATAATTTGGTCGACACAGCGGATCATCATTAAAATTACATCTCCTAAGAATGCGATGAATTTGCCCAGAGTATTGCGGTAGAATTTCATGTGAAGTTTCACTTTACATTCTTGTAAGAATCACCGAAAACTGGTCGAGAGGGGGATGTATTTATTGATTAATGAACTTATAATAGATGAAATTTGATTCAGGTGATACATGAAAAATACATTAATTATTTATGATTCAGTTTTTGGGAATACTGGCAAAATTGCTGAAGCCATGGCAAATGCATTGGAAGAACATCAGGAGGTAGATCTTCGTCTGGTTGGAGAGGTTTTTTCAGAACACCTGGATGGAGTTAAGACCCTGATTGTCGGTTCTCCTACACGCCAATTTAAAGCGACAGGCGCACTGGATCAATTTTTAAAACAAATTCCTGCTGGCACTTTAGAAGGCATTCAGGTGGCTGCATTTGATACCCGGTTGACTCCGGAAGATGTGGCAAAAAACAAGTTTCTGGCAATCATGGTGAAGTTCTTCGGGTATGCTGCCGAGAAAATTGCCAAACAATTAATTCATCTGGGTGGGAAAGAAGTCGTTTCGCCACAAGGTTTTCTTGTCACAGGGGTTGAAGGACCGCTGGTAGAAGGGGAATTAGAAAGAGCAGCCAATTGGGCATTGAAGACAATCAACAAAATCTAAATATTGATATGATACCTTACTAACTCAGTTATAAGATCAGGAATCAGGTTGGGTTGGTTACTTTTTCCTGATAGGTTTTTACTTTGGTGAGTGTTAACAGAGAAATTAAAAACAAGATCATAGCTGCCAAGGCATTGAATTGAAATCCCCATACAAACAGATAAGGTGCTACCAGTGCGCCAAGCATACGCCCTACACCTACAGAGGCAAGTGTTGCCCCCAGTAACGATGCACGGGCTAATGGAAGTACTTCAGTGAGCAGGGGGGCATAGGCAATAAAAGGCATTTGAAAAGCCAGGTTGAACAGAAAGAGGCCTAACTCGGCTCCCCATAAGCCAAAACTGCCCAGCCATGGAATGGCAATGGCTGTAAGAGCACTGAATACCAGCCCAATTGCCACTGCACGCTTTGCCCCTAAACGAGCCAACAACCAGCTGACGGCTGCAACAGATAATAATTCCGCCAGGCCAATGACGGTAGAAGCCACACCCAGGGCATTAATCGAGAGCCCGTAGTTATCCTCCATCCAGACACCAAAAACAAGATTGACAATTTCATGGGCAGCACAAAAGAATAAAATCATCAACACACCTGCAATAGCAGTTGAGGACGTAAAAACCTGCAGGATGCCATGTTGAACTTTTTCAGCCTGATCGGTGATCGCTTTTTTCCCACGGGGCACCAACCATAAAAGGAAAAATATCGAAATCACCCCTAAAACACCCATCACCGGGAAAGGAGATAACCAGCCAAAACGGCCAATTAGTAACCCAATTAATGGTACAGCAACGACAAAGCTCAACGCCCAGCCTGTACTGGTTATGACAATTGCCTGTCCTCGGATGGGCATGGGGATGGTATCACTCTGGTATGCCTGCATGGAGGCAACAAAAACATGCATACCGATAAAAGTCAAACTCAGTGCCAGGATAAAAACGATGAATGTTGGGAAAAAAGTGACGACAGCGCATCCAAGAATAAAGAGCCCCATCCCAGTTATCATACCGCTGCGACGACTGCGTTTATCGAAGATTGAGGTGATAAATGGAACCAGGATGGCTGCGAAATTTCGAATGGTGACAGCTAATGAGATCGTGGTGAGGTCAACACCCAAACCACGACCAAAAACAGCCAGAAAAGGATACACCATGCGCATCATCGCATGGATAAGGATGCGAATGGAGGAAAAAAGCAGTATTTCTAAGTTGTAATGTTTGGGTTTTGTCAGGGGTGATGTTTGCTCTGATGTTGACATCCATCCATTATAAAGGAGAATGAAGATAAATTCGAAACTTCTTTAAATTTGGGTAAACAAAAAAACCTGCATCACGAAGGATGCAGGTTCTCCAGAATAGGAGGGAATTATATCAGGATTGTTTCATTGACTTCTTTTTGGATTAGTTCTATTAATGCATCCACCTTTGAAGCGACTTCCGGGGAAAGTTCAATACCTAATTCTAAAGATGCTGGCTGAATACCAAAGACCACAATTTTCTCCGGAAAGAGATCACGAAGTTTGGCAGTGGCTAATAGGTCGGGTAAACCAATGTCGTGGGGGGATATTTTTAACGATAAATATGCAGGAATCTTATCTCCATCCAGACGAATAATCGAACCGGGAATACCATCTCTGGTTTTAATGGCGTCGATAATGATCAGATTGGAGACCCCCTCCAGATATTGGAGGAGGTCAAGTCCACAAGTACCGCCATCAATCATTTGAATATTATCTGGTATCAGGTTATCTGCCTGAATACGCTCCAGAACATGGACAGATAGTCCGTCATCTGACATTAAGTAATTTCCAACGCCCAGAATAAGTGTTTTTTTCAATGGCTAATCCATCACAATCACTTTGGTTATTTCGTTACCATCCGCGTCCAGCACGTGTACAGCACATGCCATGCAGGGATCGAAGGAGTGGACAGTTCGCAAAATTTCTACCGGTTGGCTGGGATCTGCAACGGGCGTACCAATCAATGCAGCTTCATATGCGCCCATCAGTCCTTTGGCATCACGCGGAGAGGCATTCCAGGTAGAGGGAACAATTGCCTGGTAATTGGCAATTTTGCCATCCTTGATGTGGATCCAGTGACCCAGAGCACCACGGGGAGCTTCCGTCCAACCCCAACCCATGGATTCGGCTGGCCAGGTGGAAGGGTCCCAATGATCCTGTTCGTGAATACGCAAGTCGCCTTTGCCTATGTTTTGTGCCAGTTCCATGGTCCAGGGTTCCAGTTGTTCTGCCAACAGAACCGTTTCCACACAACGAGCAGCCACACGCCCCAAAGTGGAGAATAAAACACTTGCAGGCGCATTGAGTTTTTCGAGCACAGCATTCACCAACTCAACGGTGCGTTTGTGACCGGAGGCATATCCAATTAACATACGCGCTAATGGTCCCACTTCCATAGAATTGTCATCATACCGGGGTGCCTTCAACCAGGTATACTTTTTGTCGGTATCCAGAAATTCGTAAGGGGGATTGGGACCGGTGTAATTTGGATTGGTTTCTCCTACAGATGGATGCAAGCCCTTGCTTTCATCCTCATAGGTGTACCAGGAATGAGTGACATATTCATGGATCTTTTCCGGATCAAGTGGATGCACTTTGCTAAGATCACGATCGAGGATGATACCACGAGGGAAGAAGAGATGTTCCGGATTGTTGGGGTCGAAGTCATCGATTAAAGGAATGTCTCCATAGGACATGAAATTACCCAGACCCTCACCCAATCCCGCCCAATCCAGATAGAAGGGGGCAATTGCCAACACATCGGGCAGGTAAACCCGGTCGACAAAATCTTTGGCTTTAGCGAATAATCCCAGCAACTGAGCGATTTTATCCGCATTGATGGCAGCTTCACTGTTTGGATCAACAGGAGTAGACATGCCACCTACGAGATAGGTTTGCAGATGGGGATTCTTGGCACCCAGAATGGCGTGCGCTTTGATAACTTCGCGCTGCCAATCCAGAGCCTCCAGATAGTGGGCGACTGCCATCAAATTGGCTTCAGGCGGCAAACTGTACGCCGGATGACCCCAATAAGCATTGGCAAAAATACCCAGCTGACCGGAATCAACAAATTTTTTCACTCGTTCCTGCACGCCCCGGAAATAATTCTCACTGGAATTTGGCCAGGTAGAGATCGATTCTGCCAGTTCAGAGGTAGCTTTTGGATCAGCGCTGAGGGCATTGACAATATCCACCCAATCGAGGGCATGTAAGTGGTAGAAATGAATCACATGATCCTGAACAAATTGAATGGCTTGAATAATATTGCGGATCAAACGGGCATTGGTGGGAACTTTGATTTTCAATGAATCTTCTACAGCTCGCACGGAGCTGACTGCGTGTACAGTTGTTCAAACACCGCAGATACGCTGGGTGATCGTCCAGGCCCCACGAGGATCGCGTCCTTTCAAAATTGTCTCGATGCCACGGAACATTGTACTGCTACTCCAGGCATTTGTGACCACGCCATCTTTTACTTCAACTTCAATTCTTAAATGTCCTTCGATACGAGTGATTGGATCAATTACGACTTTTGCCATCATTTAGACTCCTTTTTTATGCGGCGTTCTCTAAAGATTTACTTGCTTGTTTTTCACGTGGGTTTGGGTACATCGGTAAGAAGCGGATAGCTGCATCAAACATGATGATACCCAGACAGGTCAGGCCGATAGAGACTGCGATCTCAGCGGCACTGGGAAAATAGAAATCTCCATTCATAAAAACCAGCGTGGAGTTAAAGCGGTTCAGGATCAGACCACCCATGAGGAGGAATGAAGCCCAAACCAGACCACTAGGATTACTCCGGACCCGTTTATCAGCAAACATCAAAGCCGGAATTAATGCACCTCCCATAATCTCGATCAGGAACATGAAGGTTGGCCAGGGATCTTGAATCAGGTAAATATAGGTGCCAGAGACAATGACATCCACTACTTTGATAATCAGGTAAAGACCCAGAACATATGGGATCCAACTGGTGATTCGGGATGCTATTCCTATCTCAAATTTCTGCTGATATGTTCGGGCAGAATGGTAACTCTCAAAAACTGTCATTGCCATACCGGCGGCGATTGCGGTCAAGAAAAAATAAACCGGCATCAGCGGTGAATACCAGAAGGGATGAATCCGGTAGGGCATCGCTAACAACATGGTGCCCAAAGTGGATTGGTGCATGGTGGAAAGGGAAATACCTAAAATGACCAGGGGTATGGTGATACTTTGAATTAATTTGAGTGGCGCTTTCCATCCTAATGCTTCCAAAACAACCGGGCTGAATTCCAGCAATAATACTGTGGTATATACCATCACACACCAACCAATTTCAAAGAGGGGGGAGTGCACGTTCCAATAGATAATCAAATGCCAGATGTTTTGTGGTAAACCCAGATCGGCCAGCAAAGTGAGGGCAGCCAGGATATAACTGATAAACCCGGTTAGAATGGTTGGACGCACGATTGGATATAGTTTTTTGATATTAAAAATATACACAATCGCAGCAATGCTAAATGCACCAGCTGCCAGGCCAATACCACTCATCATGTCAAAACTGATCCAGATCCCCCAGGGCCGGTTATCACTCATGTTGGTAATTCTTAACCCAACAATCCAGCGGTAAGCCGCGACGCTTAATCCGATAGCGCCGGCAATCCAAACGATGATCATTCCTGCGCCAACTGGATATTTTCTCAAGCGGATATTATTTACACCGGTTGCCATGTTACCCCTCCTTTTCTTCATTGTTACGGTGAGACCAATAATAAATCGCGGACATTGCCCCAGCCATACCAAAAAATACGAATGGCACTGCTTTCATATATGGCCAGGTAATATCAGGGATAGGTTGATCTTTCAAGGTTGGATACCCCAGTTTTTCATAGGAAACACCGGCAATATACAACATGGAAGTACCGCCTACTTCGTGCTCCCCATATACGTGATCAAAATATTGATCTGGATGATCAGCCAGTCGTTGATGTGCAATTTCCAGCATTTCAGCACGCGTACCAGAGATCAATGCACCGGTGGGGCAGGCAGCACTACAGGCTGGTTGTTGACCTGCAGCCTGTAAATCGGCACAGAAATCACATTTTTGAATGCTTGGATTTATTTCATCCCATTCATATTTCGGTACTTCAAATGGGCAGGCCGTCATGCAATAGCGGCATCCAATACATTTATAGCTGTGATATACCACCGGGCCTTCCGGTGTTTTTTCCAGCGCTGCGACCGGACAAACGGATGTGCAGGCAGGCACAACACAATGCATGCATTGTTTCTTCACATAAGAATACGTTTCGGTATCCTGGTAAAGTTTAATTAAGGTCCAGGTGTCACCATTCAAATCAGTGGGCATTTCATACATCTGATTTTCATCCATGACATACGGTAGTCCAGCTCGTTTCTTGCAGGCAACCTGACAGGCACGGCAGCCAACACACATCGTTGCGTCATATAACATGGCGTGTGCATTCTCAAGATTGCCCGGTATGGCTGCTGCTTTAACATCAAGTGAGGGAAGAACGAGGGTACCAATCCCGGCACCTGCGATTTTTAGGAAATCTCTTCGATTTACTTCCATGAGTGACTCTCCCTTTAATGCTCCGAGAATTCTTCTGATTCAATTTCCTCAACTTCGGGTTTGGTGTGAGAAGAACGTTGGGTGAGGGCTGAATAAGCAAAAGCACCGGCAGCGCCAGCAATGGCACCGACAGCCGTACCACTGATAGCCATACTGGCAGGTGATATTTCCCGGACAGGTTTTTCTACAGAAGGATAAGTGGTAGGTGGTGTAACCGCATTCAGGGTAACTGGTTGGTATACTTCCCAGTTCCAAAAACCCGGTTCAGAACAACCGATGCATGGGTGTCCTGCTCCAATAGGCCAATTAACCCCATCATTGAAGCGGATAGTTGGGCAGTTGTGATATGTGGTAGGACCTTTACAACCCATTTTATACAGACACCATCCAGCACGATGTCCGTCATCGCCCCATTCCATCACGAATTCACCAGCATCAAAATGACCACGGCGCTCGCAATTATCATGAATTCTGCGACCAAAGGCAAACAACGGGCGATTTAGTTGGTCCATCGCGGGTAAGCTTCCATAAGTAAGGAAGTGGACAACGGTGGCGGTCAAATTGGCTGGATTCATTGGACAGCCGGGAATATTGACAACCGGCTTATTTTTAATGATATTCCAGACACCGACAGCGCCTGTAGGGTTAGGATTGGCAGCCGGTACACCTCCAAAGGTGGCACAATTCCCGACTGCAATCACAGCTACTGCATTTTTAGCAGCTTCTTCCAGAATGTAGCGGGACGATTTACCGGCAACACAACAGTATTCACCGACCCCTGCAGTTGATACAGAGCCTTCCACCACCAATACATAACCTCCAGCAGCAATAGCATCCTCTTTGGATTTCTCTGCCTGAAAGCCTGAAGGAGCCATGATGGTTTCATGGTAATCCACGGACAGGACATCCAACACCAACTCAGCGGCAGTCGGGTTGGATGACCGTAAGAAGGCTTCGCTACAACCTGCACAATCCTGCAGCTCAAGCCACACGACGGGAAGACGTTTCGGTGATTCCAATGCTTTTGCAATTGCGAATGCTTCTTTGTGGGGCAACGCCAATGCGCCTGCCATCACACTGCAAAACTTCAAGAAATCACGTCGGGACATACCTTCCCTTGCTAAAAACTCCTGAACACTCTCTCCTAAACGCAGCATAATTGATCCTCTCTTATTTGGGTGAAATTAAATGCAAACAGAACTTTTGAAACAAAAGGATTTTTACAGCAATGAGACATTAATGGGGGTGAAAATATTAAATTTAGGGAACAAAACAGTATGGATATACTATGAATATGATATTATCAAAAATTTAAAATCTTGTCAATATTTATTGACAATTATTATCGAATTTACCTGAATTGTGATATTTTACACAATATTGTGAAAAAAACAACAAGATTAATTAGAACAATCCCCCTTCTTGTGTCTGTTATTAATCTGGAAAAACAAAGAAAAGGGGGGAAATTATGGTCGCAATAGTATATCGTTCGTTTTTGAACATCTTGGTTTATTTATGATCGATTACTTTGAGAAAGATGTCAACAATTTCTGGATCGAATTGGCTGCCTTTATTAACAATTAATTCTTCTACCGCTTTTGTGTGTCCCAAACTTTTTCGGTAAATTCTGTCATCAGTCATGGCTACATATGCATCCACCACCGTGAGAATGCGTGCTCCTACTGGAATCTGATCTTTCTCCAGGCCATCCGGGTAACCCGTACCGTTGAATTTTTCATGATGTCCCCGGATGATGGGGCTGACCTTATTCATTTTTGAGATGGGTGCGAGTATTTTTGAACCAATTTCCGGGTGTTTTCTCATCTCCACCCATTCTTCATCCGTCAAACTGCTGGGTTTACGCAGAATATGGTCAGGCACACCGATTTTGCCGATATCATGCAGACGAGCCGCCCAGCGCATGTTCTGGATTTCTTCATCCGGAAAATCCATTAATCGACAGACTTCCAACACGAGATTTTCCATACGAGCACCATGATCTTCTGTGTAGGTATCTCGGGCTTCGACTGCGTTTGCCAGAGCAAAAACAGTTTCGATAAAACTTTCTTCCAACTGTTCATGTAAATTAGAGCGCCGCAGAGCGCTTCCAGCCTGGTCAGCAATCAAACTGATGAGTTGCATTTTATTAGCATCAAAAGGTTCACGTTGAGTGCGACGTTCCTCCCCAAAGATTAATAAACCCATGAACTCATCTACAACCTTCAAAGGGTAGATACAAACACTGGTTGCCAGATCCAGGAATAGTGACGTATTTAATTCTTCTGTATTCGGAGAACTACTTTTTTCCAGAATCACGAATTTTCCTGAATCCTGAACATTTTTGTATATATCTCTAACGATTTCAGGCTCAACTTTACCAATTCCCAGACTGGCATCAATATCACGAACTGAATACGCTGCCCGACAAACAAAAGAGCCAGATGAATCAGGAATAAGAATTTTTGAATAGGTAACATTGGTGCTGATGGTTGCATATTGAGTGATGGTATTAATGACTTTATCCACATCATCCGTGGCTACCAATTGTCGGGACATATTAAATAACATGGTTAATTCTGCCCGACTTTCCTGCTCGATCTTGTATAAACGGGCGTTTTCAATGGCAACTGCCGCCTGGTTGGCGAGCGTGGTCAAGGTAAGCTGATCATCCTGAGAATAACCTTGCTCGGACCTTTTTGGGCCGATCACAAAAATACCCACCAGTTCTGTTTTGACCAATAATGGGATGAAAAGTTCCCCGTTCAGTTTTTCAAGATCATCACGTTCTTTGCGCCACAGTGATTTAAAATAAGGTTGCAAATCCAATTCATTTTTCCGCAACGCATCCTTATGGCTATCCAGCCATAAAGCAATTGGGTGATTATCACTCATTCGGATCTTGATAAATGGTTCAAGACCGATTTGTGCAGAAAGATAATAACCAGCTCCTTTTTCTCTTTTCAGGAAGAAAGCTGCGTTTTTAATATGCAAGGTCTCTGTAAGATCTTTTAAAATCATGTTGGTGATCTGTTCCAGATCAAGAACCAGAGCCGTTCGGCTGCTGAGACGTTGCAGCATTAAACTTGAATCATACTTTTCCCGGAAGAAGAGCCGATCAATGATCGATTGGGCTTTATCACGAAATGGTTGAGCCACCAGAGCGGTCAGAATTGCCACAAAAAGTGATAACCCAAAAATCTCAATTTCTGAATAGGTAGAGATCAGATTAAAAGCCAGCGATATGATCAAAAAGTATAAAGTACCGATGATGATGGTTGGTACTGAATATAATACACTTTTTCGAACAATCAATTTAATGTCTAATAATTGGTGCCGTAGGATGGCATAGGAAATTAAAATAGCCGTGATGGAATTTCCTGCAATATCAATGGGATATTTTCCCAAGGGGGTGAAGTTCACCAGTGAAATTAATAATATCACTGCAAATCCCAATATTAAATATCTTAAACGGTTACGAATGATTACATCATCGGTTTCTTGAAACCGTCTGATCAGCACAAAGAGACTGAATAGATTTAAGAAATATCCTGGAGCAGCAATCACAAATATGAGAGGTCCAAATTCATAAAGAACTTCCATATGATCCATGACCGCAAATTTCACAGCCAAAGGGGTGAACATCATTAAAATGAAACTTACCACTCCATAGATGTAGACCCAATTGATCCAAACCCATCGCTGTGCTGTAACCGTACGAACGAAACGAATCAAGGTTACTGATGATCCCACCGCACCAAATGCCATTAACCGAAACCAAAAGGTAGGATGGTTATCAATGGCTGCTAATAGTAGAAAAGCAGCCATTGACCATAACATCATCATGGTCAGATATCCTTTGAATGCGTTCCGTTCCTGGATCTGCGTCGATGCCTTCGAAAATGTTGTGGCTAGATATAGCCCTCCATACAAAAAGAGGGCTATTAATGGTATCAGTGAGATGAAGTTAAAAGTCATTGTGTCATAACCAATACCCCTATTCTAATAAGCGTTTGATTACCTTCTCCGGTGCCTGCATGTGTGTTGGTTTTAAGTGTGCAAGATCTGCGCCAGCAGCTCTTTGTTCTTCCATGTACTTTGCGAATGCACCATTTTTCAGCCGGGTTACTACAAAATTTTCTTTACCAAGCATTTTTTCAAAGTCAGCGAATTCATTGTTCATGGATCTAAAATTAACACGCAAAACTTCTTCAATATTATCCAATGGGGTCGTTTCGCCATCTGCCAACTCAAGGTAGAGGTGCAAAATCGGTTTCCCTTCTTTTTCTTCTTTTCTGGCAATCCAATCTACATACCTGAACTTAGCTGCTTCAATAACCAACCAGATGGCTTTCTCTGTTAATCTGAACATTCCACCCAAATCGATGATATCGTCACAACGAGAATAAAACTGGATTTGTGGAAGGTTGATACCGACTTGATCATCTCGCATGGAGACAACCTCAATCAAATCACCGATGCGATAGCGCGTAAAAACACCACCGAGAAGATTGGTGAAGACCATTTCATAAATACCAGGTACAAGGTCACGGAAAAGCAGCGTCTTTGGCGTGTAATTTTTATCAATTCGGCTCTTGATGTGCTCATCATACGGAATGAATTCATAGAAATTACTATCAGGGACAAGCGTCATACCTTTATAGCTCCAGGACTGGAAACCAAAAATACCACCTTCCGTACAGGCATATCCTTCTAATGGTTGTTTTCCCCAATAATATTCAATTTTCTTGCGGAAAATATCGGTGTCGGTTCCACCAGTTAATACGCCTTTCATATGCCAAATATCTTTGGGCAATAGGTTGCGTTTTCCTATCTTAGCATTCATATACCCTTTGACCAAACGGATAAATACACTTGGTCTGAGCATCGCCGCGGAAGGTTTTCCTGTCCCACCACCAGACTCAAACCTTTCACCAATTTTAGCCAAAATACTGGCGAGACCATAGAAGTAATCTAACCCCGTGATCATTCCCTGTTTAAATCCAGCATTGATGCGCTCACCAAAATCCATGGATTCGCCCACCGATAAAGGTGGAACAAAACGGAAACCGGATTGTTCTTCCACAGAAAGACTCAAATAACCGGACACATAAGGGCGGGGTGCGGTACCGAGCAATAAAACATTGTGAGGATCAATATTAACCTCTCCTTTACGCGTGGCAGATGACATAAGAATGGCACTTAATGAACCATTTCCCAATTGATCATACATTTGCTTTGTGTAAGGAGCCCATTTCCAGGGGTATTCACCTGAACGACCAGATGTACGTACCCAACCGAAAGGTTCAAACGGTAAAACATCTGATTTTTGATCTTTTAGGAACCGATCATAATCCTTATATGTGGTGAGTGGCACCAGGTTGCAGAATTCTTCAATGGTGGTCGGGGTTTTTTCTCCGAGTAATGCTTTTCCAATTTCGCTGTGTCTGAGGTATTCAATTTGCTCAAACAACAAACGCTCCTGTATCTCCATGTATTCATCCATATTTAAATCCAGATGTCCACAGAGTTTTGTCCAAATTTCTGCTTTTTTACCCTGCTTCATGAGCTCTTTTACAGTCGCCATTTTTTTCTCCTTGCGTATCTATGTTATTTATATGCCTGAATTAACAATGGGTCTGGGACCCAAAATTTCCTGGATTTAAGTAAGGTTATCTTTATCTCTTTAAAACCAGCTTTGGATAGAATTTGATACCAATCCTCGGCTGTAAAGATGTTGGAGACGGCTGAAGCCTCTGCCAAGGCTCTATCTTTATTTTCCGTTATCAAAAAATAAAAAAACGCTAAAATTTTTACAAAGAAACTAATAATTGGATTTCTCCAAAATTTTGAACCCCCTGCATCGGCCAAGGAAAAGCGACCATTTTCGTTAAGAATCCGGTAAATTTCTGTTGTCAGTTGATCGACCTGCATGTGATGAGTCGCTAAACCGCACATTATCAGATTAAATGAAGATGGTGCAAAAGGCATCCGCATAGCATCACCGGTTGTTAGAAATACATTTTTACCGAAGAGATCTTCCCCCAACTTTTGTTTGCCATGTCTCAGCATAGCCTGTGTGATATCAATTCCGACGATTTTACAATCGGTATTCGCCTGCATTACAGCTCGTGGAATCACACCTGTTCCTGTAGCGATATCTAATAACAATTCTCCATTGGAAATAGGCGTATTCTCAATGAGAAAATTTATAAACCCCTGGTAACTCCACCCCCAGAATTTATTCAATTCGTTATTAACCACACTTTCGTAGCGTGGGGCAAGCTCGGTGAAAGCCTCTACAACAACTTCTTTTTCTTCCATGCTGGATGTGCCTTTTGTGGATTTATAGGATTGGTTTATTATACCTATAAACAATTTATATACCAATTTATCAACCATAGGATTTTTTATCAAAGCAAGTTATGTTGGATTAAAAATTGCGCTGGTTGAATGGACCAAAAAATGGCAAAATGGTTTGAAAGAATATGCATTGAGAAACAATCAAAAAAGACAGGCGAGGAAGACCTGTCTTTTTTTAGTTTGACTGCGTCATTCAACAGGACGTTTGGGAACAACAAAATCACAACTTGCATCTCCAGCACCAATTGATGTGATCTGACGGATCTGGAATTGAGCGCCATTCGAAATAAAGCTGGTAGCTTCCTGTAAAAAACCAAACGTGATATGACAATCGGGTGAAGTGACATGGCGGCCCCAGCAAACCGGGCAACGTTTGTTAATATAGAGATAATGATCCCCATTGTCCTTTACTTCCACAATGCGATCACTGGTTTCGGTGTAGTTTTGAGCAATCCATTTAAGAAATAATGGCAATTTTATGGAAAGAGGCACCAATTTTCCAGTCCGTTCCAAACCTGCACCATAATGATCGACAAAGCTTTGGATACCATTTCGAAAGCTGGCTTTTCCTGCGCGTATCAGAAACACCCTGACGCCACGCGGGCCGTATGTATTGGCAACGGCTGAACAGATGGCTGAATAAATGGAAAAATCAAATGCATTTTCCATGTTATCAGGTGGGCAAATTTCTCGATAGGTGGGCAAGCCACTTTGTTTAAAAACTGCATTCAAACCATTTTCACCCATCAAATCCTGCAGTGTCACAATCATGTATCGAGCAATACGATTTGGAACGTACAGCCCACTGAGTTCAATTGTCATACGCGCATCCTTATTCATAAAAGTCACAATTAAAATCGTTTCCATTATAATCAGACATTTTTTAATTCAGTAGACCTTGCATTTTTGAAAACGATGAAAACGTGGAATGAATCATGATTAATTTAAGGATAATATTCATCTCATTACAATCCGCTCTAAAATTTGATTGAATTGAGATTGAAAGAATAAAAAAAGGATACAATCAAGAAGAGATTCACATGGAAAAAACTGCATTTATATTCTTTGAATTATTGACCACATTCTTATTTATTGCCTGTTTCTGGCATGCTGCCAGACAAAAAAACAACAAGGTGCTTGAGCTGATATTTGCTTTGATATTTGGAGTATTCCTGGAATGGATGACACTTCAGCAACTGGAAGCTTATCACTATGGAGATTTTTTTCTCATGTTGGATGGCGCGCCGATCTGTATTGGGTTGGGATGGGCAGTGATCATTTACAGTGGTATGGAGTTTGTTAAACACCTCGAAATGCCTGATTATGCCCGTCCATTTCTGGTGGGTATGCTGGCGCTCAACCTGGATCTGGCAATGGATGCGATTGCCATCCGCCTGGGATTCTGGAATTGGGTTATTCCTTTAGATTGTCAGTGGTTTGGGGTGCCCTGGGGAAATTTCTGGGCGTGGTATATCGTTGTGGTGTCCTATAGCGGATTTATATACTGGTTCCGGAATATATACAAACAACGAGGTGCTATCTGGCTGCGCAATATGTATCCACTATTCGCATTTTTGAATTCCGCTGTTATTCTGGCGATCACCAATTCCGTTTTTGTTAATGTATTTGCCAAAACTGAACTAGTCAGTGCGATGAGTATGTTGTTGATCATATTGGCTGGAGGCGTTATCATCTATGTCGTCAAACCAGGAATGAAAAAAGATGCCTATGTTGATAAAGTTGTTCTGGCAGTTCCTTTGACGTTTCATGCTTTTTTTACTATATTTGGATTTGCAGGAGGATTCTATGCTACCTTACCCATTCTGGGGGTCATTGGCCTGACAATGTTTGCAGTAGGTCTTGGAATACATCTTTGGCCATGGTGGCGTATTAGGAGAATATCTTCTGGAACCCGAAATTAGCGTATGATCCAGCGCACGATCGCGACGACCAACATTCCTATAATGACGGTGCCAAAGAGACTCTTTTTCTTCCAGGCAACCAGTCCAGCCGGGATGGCGGCCCACAGATAAAGATTACTGGCTGAGAAATTAATGCTTTCTCCTTCTATTAAAAGGGAAGGTAGCAATAAAGCTGCCAAAACAGACACCGGTACATAGCGGAGCCAGGCTATAACAAAAACAGGTAGCTGTTTATCACGCAGCACCCAGGCAGGAATCAGGCGGGGCAGGTACGTAACCAATGCCATACCTGCGAGTGTGATCAAGAGGGTTGTTTCAGCCATGTTTCAACTCCTGCGCCGAGTGTAGCGGCGATAATGGTCGCAATGATGACATGCCATTGGGTGGCTCCCAGTTGCCAAAGGATCAGGGACAAGCCTGCACTGATCAATGCGATGATGAGGTGTTTACGATTTTTGATTTGTAAAATTAATAAGGCGATGAACATGGCAGGCAGAGCATAATCCAATGCGAATGGACGTACATCCTGGATCAGATTTCCTGCAACGGCTCCCAATAAACTGCCCAACACCCAGGCAGATTGACAAATGAAATTGATCAAAATGGTGGATTTTGGTTGGTTCTCCCCACGATCAAAACGCAAACTATGGACGCCAAAACTTTCATCCGTTAATTCAAAACTGAATAAAATAACCTGATAAGATTTCCAATCGCGCATATGGGGTGCCAGTGCTGCAGACATCAACATATGGCGCAAATTCACGATAAAAGTCGTGGCAATGATGGATAAAGGATGGATTGCCTGGGCAAATAAACTGACAGCGATCAATTGAGCAGATCCGGCATAGACAATGATGGACATCAAGACAGTTTGAAAAATGGATAACCCGGCATTGATTGCCAGAACGCCATAGGCAAAACCAATGGGTAAATATCCGAGCACAACCGGCATGGCAGCAGAAAGGGTATTACCCCAATTGATGTTGTAAACGATAGAAACTAATTTTTGTTTAACGTTGGTCATTGATTGCTTATCCGGAGGTAGGCGAATCCTGTATTCATATTGCTCATTTCTCTAGAGCTTGTAAAGCAAGTATGAAGGTGGATTATATCAAATCACCATGAAAATTGATAAACCGAATTAAAAAGAGGACCCCGGATTTTTTTCCAGGGTCCAGACAGCGAAATTCCTTGACTGTAAAACGCTAGATTGGAAAATAGCTAGTGGTGTGGGACTTTATCTGGGTTTAATGTCCTGGAGTGCCAGTAGCACAATATCGCGTTGTCTGGGTTTATCCGGCACATCCAATAAATAGAAATAAATGGCGCGCAGGAAATTACGAACATTAATGAGCCGAAAGAAATTTTCTGGCTCCTGACCGTGAAAATGTGGTTGAATTTTTAATTTTTCGAAACAGGGCAAGATTTCCTCTTCCAGCAAAATCTCGCGAAGAAGAATCTCAGCGACCGGAGCAGCCAGGTGCTCGATTTCATCTCCTGGGAATCTAAAATCAGGTTGCAGAACCTTATCACAGATACTGTTAAGGCTCATCAAAATCCAGGGTTTCTTAATCTCTGGTAGCTGCACCAATTCCAGAAGTACATTGGCTGCATGGGAAATAGAATTGGCCCAGCCTTTCGTTGGAACATAGGTACGGTAATCTACTTCTTCCTGTAAGAGTCGCATAGTTTTTTCGAAAATAGTACCAATGATATTAAAAGGAATAAAATTCTTTTTCTTTTGGGTGACAACAATAGCCCATAATTGTAATGCTGTTGATGAACGAACAAACACAGAATCATCATTTTCATTGCCTATACCATTTAAGATGTATTCATCCTGTACCAGGGTTTCAGCGATTTTGTAAATATCTTCCTGGGTATATACCCCCTTATAAATCCAATTTGCCATTACTGAAAAGATCAACTCATCTCTTAATTCGGGATCGGTCGAACCAAGAAATTTATAAAAGTGATGGACAAATTCTCTGGGTGTGGGACTTTCCAGTGGTTTAAAATCATTATCTACTATGGATCTCAATAAATTCTTTAACCGATGCTCGTTCATAATAAACCTCAAAAATTGCTACTAAAAATAGGATGGTTTTAGTGATGTAGATCGTCGTGCTGTGATGATTATCGAATGATAAAAATGATAATAGAAAGTGCTGATAACGAAAAAATTACTTTGTTTATTATAGATTAACATTGAAAGTAAAGCACACTGAAAAGGCTGTGAATTTTTGAAATTTTCACTATAATACCACTATGAAACCTGACCTATCGAGTTTTCTCTCCTGGTATTTTATTATTGTCTTAATTGGATGGTTGGTTTTTCCGTTGACATTTAATTTTTTCCGCCGAATCCCGGACCGGGGTTTAACTGTTACAAAAGTTCTGGGATTATTACTCGTCAGTTTCATTCACTGGTTTATGAATAGTTTGGGTGCATCCCAAAACACTCCGGGTGGCATCTGGACAGGCATCTTAATTGTGGCTGTACTTGGTTTGTGGTCGATACACCAATACGGTTTTGCAAACATGCGGAAATGGATCTCAAAAAATCTTGGGTTGGTTCTGGTTGTTGAGGTCGTATTTCTACTGGCATTTATGGGGATGGCATGGTTGCGCTCTTATAACCCGGATATTTTTGGCACCGAAAAACCCATGGAGTTGATGTTCATCAATTCTATTTTACGGAGCCCAACATTTCCACCACAGGATGCCTGGCTGGCTGGGTATAGTATCAGTTATTATTATTTTGGTTATGTGATGGTGGCATTGATCAGTATGCTGACATCTACCCCTGCAGGTGTTGCCTTCAATCTGGCAATTGCTTTGATTTTTGCCTTGACCTTCACCGCTGCTTTTGGTGTTTTGTTAAATCTGATTGGCAGAATGGGTGAACCCAAAGCGGAAAGGAAATCAGAACTGTTGCGTTGGGTGCCTGTTTCCTTAATTGCCCCTGTAGTGCTTCTGATTGTGGGGAATTTTTACGGCATTCTGGAAGTATTCCATAACCATCATGTTTTTGCAGAATTAAATGTGCCAACAGTCTGGTTTCAGACCGGTAGTATAAATTCAGAGACCGGAGTTGAATTTCCTCCGATTGTGAATATGGGCAACATTAATTTTTGGGAATGGATGGATCTAAAGCAATTAGGACCGATTCCAGCCAGGGATGTGCCATTTCAAGGCATTCAACAGGGAAACTGGTTTTTTGCATCACGTACCATCCATGATCGTAATTTGATGGGTTATGATCCTGAAGCGATTGATGAGTTTCCTGCTTTTTCCTTTTTGCTGGCAGATTTGCACCCACATGTATTGGCATTGCCCTTTGTGTTGCTGGTAATCCTGATGAGTTTTGAGTGGCTTGTGGATATGCGACTCAGAAAAGGGGAGGATTCTCCGGCTGCGATTACCTGGAAACGAATCAGTATATCAGCAGTTGTTCTGGGGAGTTTAATCTTTATGAACACCTGGGATTTCCCCGTTTATGTATTTCTATTTTTATTAGGTGGAGGTCTGGCGTATTTCTTCCAACAGGAAGAAAGCTGGGATTGGAAAAGCCTGATCAAGTTCCTGCGTCCAATGGGTTGGGTTGTGTTGATCAGTGTGTTGCTGTATTTACCTTTCATGCTAACACTTCAATCCCAGGCGGGTGGTATCATCCCCAATGTTATTTACCCAACCAAATTTCGCCAGTTGTTTGTGATGTTTGGGCCGCTGTTGATCGGTGTGTTGCTCTTGATGCTGGCTGTCGTTCGAAAATTTAAGAAAGAAGTGGATTTTAAAACAGGTTGGAAAATCACTGGCGGATTTTTGGTGATGATGATTCTTATTACTACTTTGTTGGTGGTTTTGATGTTGTCCAATCCTGAAACGGCCAATCTTGTAAATAGCGCTATTTCTCCATTTACAATCAATGAAGCCTTAGGCTGGTTATTGATCAGGCGGGTGGTGGAAGGTGGCACACTCTTGCTCGGTTTAATCCTGATGGCAGGAAGTATTGCCATTTTATGGGGATTACGAAAACAAGGCTCAGAAAGCATTCTGTTTGTTTTTGCGCTGGTTATCACTGGAACTTTGCTGTTACTGGGACCGGAATTCGTTTACCTGCGCGATAATTTTGGCTGGCGAATGAATACGCTGTTCAAATTTTATTTCCAGATCTGGATATTATGGGCGATCAGTGCCAGTTTTGGTTTCTGGTATTTATTGAAACGGGTGCAGGGATGGGGAAGAGTGATTGCGGTGGTGTTGATGGTAGCAGGGTTTTTAACCGGGATCGTATACACCATTGGGACGATCCAATCCACGACGGCTGGCATACGCAATTCTGTCGAAACTGGTGGATTGCGGCAGCCAACGCTGGATGGGCTGGCTTTCTATTCATTGTATCATCCGGATGATTGGGAGTTGATTCAATGGTTCAACACAAATGTCGAGAAATCAGCGGTCGTGCTGGAAGGAACGAAGGGGGCTTATTGGGTAGAGGGAAGATCTTCTAGAGTTTCAATGATGACTGGCCTTCCTACCGTGATGGGCTGGGTCAACCATGAGGCTCAATGGCGTGGGAATGATTTTGTTTCCGTAGCAACCCGCGAAAATGATATCCGCCTGATTTACACAGAACGGGATTGGATTATCACCGAACAACTACTCAATCAGTACGACATAACCTATGTAGTCTTCAGCCCATTGGAACGTGAATGGTATGGGGGTGTGCAGCAATCTAAATTTGATCAGCATATGCAGCGGGTGTTTGAGTATGGTGATTTTATAATTTATCAGCGCTGAGATTCAAGAGAACATAATAATTGTCTGGATCCATCATGGCGATATGCTTCAGACCGAGGGGGTACAGAATTTCGATTTTTTGCTTATCACATACAATTATATTTTGATGGCAGAAGGTTTTCAGGCAACGGCTGCAAACTTCCGCGACGGTCGATAGCCTGGATGCCAGATGTGACTGACCTGGTTTGCTTTCGCTTAGCCAGGTTATGGATGTCCATCAATTTTCCAATAATAATTTGTTGATTGTTATTAACTCAATAAATTGTGGCTTGCGGGTGATTTTGGCGTACGGGTGCACGCCAAAATCACCCTGTTCATTAATTATGGAAAGAATAGAGATTGGTTCAAGCATAACAAAATTCAATATTTTGCTCTGGTAATTATCGTAGGGGAAAATTGATTAAATTGTCATCCATGTGATAAAAATTCTAGTTCTATAATTTGTAATTAAATGTTTGATAAACATAAATATTTGTTATATAATTACATGCAATTAAATTACAATTAATAAATAAAGAGGTAATTATGGAAGAAAATAACGTAGAACAAAATGCCAGTGAACCAGCAGGAGAAACGACACAAACACCTCCTTCAGGTAGCTCAAAAACACATGAGCCCGGCATTAAAAGCGCCTGGAAACAGGTAGAAAATATTGGTCAAGCACTTGGAGATGCGTTACAGGGGCGAGGAAATGTGGTGATGGTACGCATCAATGACGAAGCGCTGAGTTATCTGGATATGTTGGTTGAGGCGGATGTCGTTAAAAGCCGTTCTGAAGCCGCTGCCTGGTTAATTAACGAGGGAGTGGGTGCTAACCCGGACTTGTTTCAAAAAATCAGTGAAGTAACCCAGCAAATCAGCGCGCTTCGAGAGAAATTACGAGAGACAGTTAAGACGCAAAAGCCCGAATAATTTTGGCAAAAAAATAATTTATTGAACAAACCTTTTCAGCAACCGTTCGAAAAGGTTTGTTCTTTTAAATCACAAATAAAATCTAAAACAGATCTTAACAATTTCTAAATAAGTTATAGCTAATATAAGCATAAGTATTAGACTACAGGAGGTAACGATGTTCAAAAAAATATTTTTCGGATTATTGATCGCAGGTTTGTTGGTGGGTGGCGGTGTTACAGCAGTTTCTGCTTATGGTCAAAACCCGCCGATTTGCCCAACGGAGCCCATTCCACAGGATGTACTGGGAATGACTGCCGCTGAGGTGCGTGATGAAATCAGATCAGGCAAAACCATGGAGGAAATTTTTGCAGAAAATGGTTTGGATTATGAAACCTATCTCGAACAGTGGTTGGCAGATCACGAAGCTTGTTTAGCAGAAGCAGTGGCTGAAGGCAAATTGACAGAAGAACAGGCTGAATTATTACAGGAACGCCTGGAAGAACGGGTTGAAGATGGTCTGTTCCTCTATCAGAACCAGGTTTTTGCAGAGTCCATGCGATCCTACAAGAACTTCCGAATGGAAAAAGTATGGGAAGGTGGTCATGGGCTGATTGGTCAAATCTTAGAGAAGTTAGAAATTACATTTGATGATCTCAAAACAAGAATTACTGGTGGGGAGACACTGGAAGAAATAGCTGCAGAAGCTGGGATCGATCTGGATGCTATGCATGAAGAATTTATCCAGAAACAACTCGAAGACGTTGAGCAAGCATTAGCAGACGGTAAGATTACCGAAGCACAGGCTGATAGAATTCGTGAAAGACTTAACGACCAGTTGGAGAATCCGATTCCCTGGAAAATATTTGACAGAATGCGCGATCGCATGGATAGACCATTTGATATGTTCCGGGATGGTGGCCGACCTGGTGGGATCGGACAGTCCCGTGGAAATAGTGGTGGAAGCTGGTAAACCTTATCCACGCAGGGCATATAAATTTCACAAAATCATCACTCGCCCAATCTGGGCGAGTGATGATTAAACGATAATTTCTAAACAGATTGGGCTATACTATAGATTATGAAAGTATTAATTGTTGATGATGAGAAAAGAATTTCGGATGGGGTGCGCAAATATTTTGAACAGGCTGGTTTTGATGTTCAGGCTGCTTATGATGGCCATAGCGCACTGAAAATTGCATTAAATGACTCTCCTGATCTGATCGTTTTAGATTGGATGTTGCCAGGTATGAGTGGAATTGATGTCTGCCGGGAGATTCGGCGCGAATCCAATGTGCCGATCATCATGCTCACCGCCCGTGTGGAAGAGAGCGACAAGTTGATTGGGCTGGAACTGGGTGCTGATGATTACGTAACCAAGCCGTTCAGCCCGCGTGAATTGGTAGCCCGTGCACGCGCGGTTTTACGACGTTCACAAATGGAACCGGTGCAATCGCGGAGTGTCTATCAATTTGGAAATATCGTTTTGGATACAAATGCGCGGGAGTGTAAGGTGGATGGAAAAATTGTCTCTTTAACCCCCACTGAATATGATTTACTGGTTTACCTGGTACGGCATCCCAATCAGGTTTTTTCACGATCAAAGTTGTTGGAAGCGACTGACTTAGGCGTGTATGAGGGGGTGGAACGCACGGTGGATGTACATATTCATAACCTGCGCAAAAAGATTGAAGCTGACCATACCAATCCGCAATTTATTATCACCGTATTTGGGGTAGGATACCGCTTCGTATTTCCTTCTGGAAACCAGTGATGAATCGACTATCCATTACAACCAGGTTAATCCTGAGTTTTTTAACAATTATAATTTTGACCCTGGTTTTATTTATTGTGGTTACGAATCGGGTGGTTTATAACCGTTTTGCCGATCTGGTGGAGAGGACTGGAACAAATTTCTCTCGCAGAGTTGTCCCGATTCTTGAACAATATTATCAGGCGAACGGATCCTGGGATGGGGTAGAGAATTTAGTTTTTGATACGGCTGGTAATCGTGAAGGTGGATTTGGAAGATTCCGTCCGGATAATGAAAATATGATGACACCTGGGTTGATGATTACGGCTCAGGATGAGCGCTTTTTGTTAATTGATGGCGATGAAATCATATTTGATTCGAATCCGGATGGTATCCCCATCAATAATCCTGAAAACTTAGCAAAATTTGGCACACCTGTGATTGTGAATGGTAAGCAAGTAGGTACCTTTCTGGTGGCTTCGATGATGGGCATTTTAAGTGAGAGTCAGAATATTTATATAGCCAGAGTGAATCGAACGTTGATCTGGGTGGGAGCTATTGCGATTCTGTTGGTGTTACTGGTTGCCTTATGGCAATCCAGAAGCATTGTTCAACCATTGCGAGAGATGGCGAGCGCATCCAAACGTCTTGCCAAAGGGGATTACAATCAGCGCGTTCAGGTTCAAAGGAACGATGAACTCGGTGATATGGCGAATGCTTTTAACCAAATGGCAGCTGAATTGGCGCAACAATCCGAATTGCGCCGCCAGATGATGGCGGATGTGGCACATGAATTGCGTACTCCACTCAGTGTATTGCGCATCGATCTGGAAAGCATGGAAGATGGATTAATGGAAGCTTCTCCGGAAAATGTGCGTGCATTGCAGAGCGAAGTCAGTTATCTGAGCAATCTGGTGGACGATTTACGGATGTTGTCATTAGCGGATGCCGGTGATTTGAAGATTGAAAAAAGTCCGGTGGAATTGAATTCCCTGGTGCGTGAGATGGTTGAACGACAACAAAACGCTGCCAGAGAACGGAAAATTAAAATGACAGCGCAATATGCAGAAAATGAAATTTTTGTAATGGGTGATCCCCAACGATTAAGTCAGGTGATGGTGAATTTGCTATCGAATGCCATTCAACACACCTTACCGGACTATGAGATTTCCACGAAAATTGAAGTTGAAAATCGGACTGCACGCGTATCTGTTACAAATTATGGCACCTGGATTCCAAAAGAGGATTTGGAACGGATATTTGATCGTTTTTACCGGTTGGAAAGATCCCGCAATCGTGATCAGGGTGGCAGTGGATTGGGTTTATCGATTGCCCGTAGTCTCATCAATGCACATGGGGGAAAGATCTGGGCAGAAAGCGTGCAGGGGGAATCCACAACCTTTATATTCACATTACCGGTACTGAGTTAATCATAATTTGAATAAAATCAAAAGAGTTCATCTGATATTCAATGAACTCTTTTGACTTTCCCTGGAAATTCGCTTTTGAGGGGGATTCTTATGGTCAGTAAGAATATTTTCTTGGGCGTGTCTCAACAAAGGAGAATAAGACCAGCAGGATTGAACTCAATAATGCCACAATAAAACTCTGCCATGCAAATGAAAAATTGAGGGTTCCACCATAAAATAAAATATTGGATAAAATGCCGCCTGTCAATGCTCCGCTTACCCCCGCAAATACACGACCTGAACGAATGAGTTTACAACGCTGTTTGAAAAAATAATTTGTCAGCCATCCTACGCAAAAACCAATCACCATCCAGGAAAAAAGTCCCATTTTCTTATCCTATCTGTTCGTTTCTTGTTTAAATTGTTCCATGATCCTGGGTAGAAAGATTAAAAAATCTTATTGATTTTGTAAGGTTTTTCGAAAAAGACCTTACAAGTGTCTGAATGTTCTTATGATCTTTGCAACATTGAACTATTCATTAAATGAATATATAATAATTGAATAAAAAATTGTGAGGTCAATATGAAACTTAATACCAGTAAAGTAATAGTTTTCAGCTTAATGGCGATCTTGATATTGAGCGCCTGTACTACTACTCAGAGCACTTTGATTGAAGAGAATCCATCCGAACAGGAAATGGGTGAAAGTGAGGCCGTTCAACCTGAACCGGAGGATCCGGTTGCGACCTCTCTGGAATTTATAGATGCAACCGGGAGGCATTTATCTTTACCGAATTTGCCAGAACGAATCGTCGTAGCGGGTAAAGCAACACCGTATGTCCTGGATACAATTTATCTGTTCCCGGATGCCGCTAAAAAATTAGCTGCGTTGGAAGTGCGTGGTTTTGATACCCAGGCTTTTCTAGAGCTGGTTGACCCTGATGTCACTGTTAAGAATATGCTGGAACGGGATGCCGGACCGGAACAAATCGCACCGCATCAACCGGATCTGGTGATTGTCAAGAACATCTCGCTGGGACAATTAGGTGCTGCTCTGGAGGAAATCTCCATACCGGTGATGGGGTTAAACCTGGAGACGCCAGCATTTTTCTATGAGGACATCCGTGCGTTAGGGAAGGTTTTTGGAAATTCAGAAAGAGCGGAAGAAATTGTTGCCTATTATCAGAGTATAGAAAATAAGGTAAGTGAGATGATGGCTGGATTACAGGATTCAGAGCGCCCCTCAGTTTTGGTGTTGCAATACAGTGAAGATGGAGGAGAAATCTCCTTCAAGGTACCCCCTGCCAACTACCTGCAAACTACCATGGTGCAGAATGCTGGTGGAAATCCTATCTGGTTAGATGTGGATGGTGGCGCTGATGGTTGGATTCAGGTTGGGTTAGAACAAATTGCGGTTTGGGATCCTGAAATGGTTTTTATCGTGAATTACGGTGGCGATTCTGTTGAAACAGCTAAAAGTGTGTCCCAAAGCCCTACCTGGGAAGGTTTAAAGGCGGTGGAAAACGACCAGGTATTTGGTTTCCCTGCAGATTTCGCCAGTTGGGACTTGATCGATCCGCGCTGGATTTTGGGGCAGCAATGGTTAGCAACGATTATCCAACCTGAACTTACAAATGATATTGATTTGCTTGCCCAGGTGAAAAGTTTCTATCAGGAACTTTATCTACTTTCAGAAACACAAATTGAGGAATCTGTCATTCCCCGTCTGGATGAGATAAAATAAATGCCATGAATTCATCCAGAAGCTTGTGGGCAAAACAATATCAACGCATTTTGATATTGGCTATCCTGCTGGTGATTATTGTTGCAGCATCGATATTTATTGGCAGATACCCGCAACCTTTCTGGATGCCTTTGCAGGTTTTGATTGAAGACAGCATGGCGCAGCGACTGGTCTGGTTGCTGCGTTTGCCACGTATTCTTACGGCTGCATTATTAGGGGCAACATTGGCGGTTTGTGGAACGGTGCTGCAAATGATCTTCCGTAACCCAATTGTGGAACCGGGATTCCTGGGAGTTTCTCAAGGGGCAGCTTTTGGGGCAGCGGTGGCAATCTTGTGGCTGGGTGGCGGACGATTGACCATTGAGCTTTCCGCTTCGATGTTTGCGCTTTTAGGGTTGGCTGGTTCTTTTATTCTGGCTCGCACCATTAAGTTTGGTGGCTGGGTTTTACGTCTGATTCTTTCCGGGATTGTGGTATCGGCTTTGTTTTCCTCCGGATTGGGTGTGCTGAAATATCTGGCGGATCCCCTGACCCAGTTACAGGAGATCACCTTCTGGTTACTGGGAGGTTTATGGAGCGTAACCTGGCAGGATTTGTTGTATGTTGCTCCAGTTGTGTTAGTTGGTCTCTTGATTGTGTATCTGATGCGCTGGCGCTTGAATGTACTGGCATTGGGACAGGACACAGCCTTTTCCTTAGGAGCTGAAACCACCCGTGAGCGTCTGGTTGTATTGGTTGCAGCCGTCTCAGCTACCGCGGTGTTAACAGCCGTAAGTGGCATCGTTGGTTGGGTTGGCTTGATTGTGCCGCAGATTGCCCGTCAGATGTTTGGCCCGAATGGACAATTTTCAGTCCCTGGTTCCAT
>Ga0068713_1000671_pt1 | contig 58896 bp, 56 predicted proteins | sample MTBAKSrepl2MetaG_FD_62223 | JGI IMG/M metagenome (GOLD analysis project Ga0068713, IMG submission 62223) | Enrichment culture microbial communities om Arthur Kill intertidal strait, New Jersey, USA, that are MTBE-degrading - MTBE-AKS2 (Arthur... | ecosystem: Environmental > Aquatic > Marine >... | reverse complement strand
GGCCTTCATCACTCACGCGGCGTTGCTGCGTCAGGGTTTCCCCCATTGCGCAAAATTCCTCACTGCTGCCTCCCGTAGGAGTCTGGACCGTGTGTCAGTTCCAGTGTGGCTGGTCATCCTCTCAGACCAGCTAACCATCGTAGCCTTGGTAGGCCGTTACCCTACCAACAAGCTAATGGTACGCGGGCTCATCCTCAAGCAGTAGCTTACTTGTAGAGGCCACCTTTAGTCGAGAGCACCTAAGCGCCTCGACGCCATCCGGTATTAGCACCGCTTTCGCGGAGTTATTCCGGACTTAAGGGCAGATTACCCACGCGTTACTCACCCGTGCGCCACTTTACTATCTCCTGCAAGCAGGAGAGTTCTCGTGCGACTTGCATGTGTTAAGCACGCCGCCAGCGTTCATTCTGAGCCAGGATCAAACTCTCCACTTTTATTGGTATGCTTGTCCCCGAGGGGACGGCATTACATAAGGGCCCGAATGTATCGCGTTGCTATCTAGTTTTCAAAGATCGAGCGATAGTGCTTTATGAGGCGCTATCGTGGGTTCCTGATGGCCGTGCGAACCCTCTTGCTCTTTCGGGTCGGAGTTTTTTTCCACCCTGAAAGAGTCCTAATTATATTCACGCCCGAGAGGCTTGTCAAGATCTTTTTTGCCCCCCCCCGCGATTTTTTTCGTTCCAATGCGCGTGGGTCGGTTCGCCTCTCCGCAGCGTGATTCACACCTTATATCTCCTCTACTGTTGGCTTGTCAAGCACATTTTTTCGAGCATGTCGTTTCCCGCTCAGCCAGAAACGATCTTGTGGTAGCGCTTTTTTCCAGCCCGGAGGATAATGTGCCCATCCTGAACATCCGCCTCTGTTATCAGCGCATCATGGTCCTGAATTCGGGTCCCGTTCACGTTGGCCCCACCTTGCTGGATCAGCCGCTTTGCCGCCCCCTTGGAGCCGGCCAGCCCCACCTGGCAGAACAGCTCGAAGGCTGGTATCCCATTTCTGAGACGCCCCCGGTCGACAAGCGTCTGGGGCACCGCGTCGCCCGATGCTTCCGTGCCGCTGCGCGGGATGCTACTGCTTGGCATCAATTGGGCGCCCACGCGCTTGCCTCCGAACACCCTGGCAGAAGACTCCAGAGCCTCGCAGGCCGCGTAGTGCCCATGAGCAAGGCATGTGGCTTCAAAGGCGAGTACCGCCTTCGCGCCATTGAGCTCCTCGCCCTCCATCTCCTTGACTTGAGATATCTCCTCCATGGGAAGGAGCGTGAATAGGCACAGGAACCGGAACACATCCTCATCGTGAGAATTTACCCAATACTGGTAGTACTCATAGGGAGAAGTTCTTCCGCGATCGAGCCATACGGCCCCCTGGGCGGTCTTTCCCATTTTCGCTCCACCGCTGGTTGTGATCAACGGAAAGGTTATCCCGTAAACTTGGGCCTGGCGCATCCGGCGCACCAGATCCACCCCGGCCACGATATTACCCCACTGATCGCTGCCCCCCATCTGCAGTCTGCACCCGTGACTGTCGAAGAGCTGGAGAAAATCATAGGCCTGAAGCAACATGTAATTGAATTCTATGAAGTTCAGGCCCTCGTCGGATTCAAGCCGCATCCTGTAGCTTTCCGCCCTGATCATTCGGTTTACGGAGAAATATCTACCGATCTCGCGCAAAAAAGGTATGTATTTCAAATCCTTCAACCACGCGGCATTGTTCAGGAGAAGGGCCCTACCCTTATCAAAATCCAGGAATCGGGCCAGTTGCTCCTTGATTGCCTCTACGTTGTTGGTGACGTCCTGCTCGGTCAGCATTTTTCGGGTTTCGGTTTTACCGCTGGGATCCCCCACCAGACCCGTACCTCCACCCAACAGAGCGATGGGCCTGTGCCCATGGAGCTGCATGTGTGCCAGGGCCATAATGGGAATCAGGCTTCCCACATGCAGGCTCGAAGCCGTCGGATCAAAACCTATATAACACGTCACTGCGTCCTCGCCGAGCAGGTGCCGCATTTCATGGTCATGGGTCGTTTGCTCCAGGAACCCCCTTTCCCTCAAGACATCGAGAACATTCATAGGCTTGACCCCTGTTTCATTTGGTTGCATATCCCACTGCCCTGGTTTCACGTATCACCGTCACTTTGATCTGCCCCGGAAAGGTGAGAGTCTCCTCTATCTTTTTCGCCACGTCCCGGCTAAGAAGCACGGCCCCCTCATCGGAGATCCTCTCTCCCACCACCATGATGCGAAGCTCACGACCTGCCTGGATGGCATAGGCATTGGCAACCCCTTCAAACGAGTGGGCAATCCTCTCCAGATCCTCCAACCGTTTGATGTAGCTTTCGAACATCTCCCTCCTCGCCCCGGGCCTGGCTCCTGACAGAGCGTCTGCGGCCTGCACCAGTACGGCGAGGACCGATACGGGAGGAACGTCTTCGTGATGAGCCGCAATGGCATGAACCACTTTGGGAGACTCGCCGTACTTCTTCGCCAACCGTGCCCCTATCACCGCGTGGGGCCCCTCCACCTCATGATCCACTGCTTTTCCGATGTCGTGGAGCAGGCCGGCCCTACGGGCTTGTTTTGCGTTCAGACCCAGCTCCGAGGCCATGATTCCACATAGAAATCCCACTTCCACCGAGTGTTGAAGCATGTTCTGGGCGTAACTGGTCCGGTACTTCAGTCTGCCCAGGTACTTGACAAGGTCGGGGTGGATGCCGTGCACTCCCATGTCGAAAGTGGCCTGCTCACCGGCCTCCCGTATGCTGACATCCACCTCCTGCTCTACCTTCTTCACCACCTCCTCGATGCGCGCCGGGTGAATACGCCCATCGGCAATCAAACGCATCAACGACTGCCGCGCCACCTCCCGCCGCACCGGGTTGAATCCTGACAGTATGGCAGCCTCGGGAGTGTCGTCCACGATGAGATCAATCCCGGTGGCCGCTTCGAGGGCCCTTATGTTTCGCCCTTCCCGTCCTATGATCCTGCCCTTCATCTCCTCGCTGGGAAGCTCAACGACAGACACGGTCCTTTCGGCAACAAAATCCCCCGCATACCTTTGGATCGCATCGGCAATGATCTTCTTACTCTTCTTTTCGGCCATCTCACGGCTCTCGCTTTCGATGCGCTTGACCAGCTTGGCGCCTTCGTGGCGCGCCTCGTTTTCCATGGCGCGCACCAGAAGTTCCTTGGCTTGTTCCCCTGAAAGCCCCGAGATCCTCTCAAGCTCTTTCCTTCGCTCCTCAACCATTTCCCGTGCCGTCTCTTCGGCTTCCTTCAGGCCCTGTTCTCTGCGCTCGAAAGACTGTTCCCTCTTATCCAACTCATGATCGCGCCGTTCAAGCTGCTCACCCTTCCTATCGATATTCTCTTCCCGCTGGAGAAGCCTAAGTTCCAGCTTCTTGAGCTCCCCCCGGGTTTCTTTTGTCTCGGCTTCAAAATCGCTCCGCATGCGGAACAGTTTGTCTTTGACCTCTATGGCCGCCTCTTTGACGATGTTTTCAGCCTGCCCTCGGGCCTGTTCGATCAGCCTGGCAGCCTCCAGCTCCGCCACCTTGATTTTGTTACTGAAGAGTTTGCCCCGCATCAAGAGGGCCAGACCTAATCCCACGCAGAAACTCACCGCGATCCATATAAAAAGGTATATGTCCATCCCCCCCCCCTAGAGCACCTCCTGCCTTCCGGGTCCAGAGAACAAGACCACCCCCGGGCGCAACCGCGCGCCAAGATAGGGACTTTCGGCTGCCCTACCCATGGCATGGTCAGAAGCGCTAACGTCCGATCATCTCGACGAGCCTTTCTCTTCCCCCGCTTTTGTTGCGCCGCACCTTCTAATTCCGGACACCTGCGCCCGTGGCCCGAAGCAATCCAGCCCTGTGGGACCTTGCCAAGGTGAAACCGTTGATTCAATCAAAAACAGTCAACAGTCCATATACCTGAAGCTGCGCCGCCCTTGGAATACCCTCCCTCTGGGACACCTGCAGCTCCTGGACCCAGGAAGAAAAGAACCTTGGGAAAGTACCTGCCGGAGAAATCGAGGATGGATTGTTGTCTAAACAGCAGTCAGGTCACTGCTGTTTGGACAACGCGCACCAGGGTGGGACCGAAGTGGGGAAGAAACCCCCGCGCTATGCCGTGTTGGCAAATTCCTTGAACCTGTTTACACAGGTGGGTGCCCTATGACTTTTTCAGGCTTCTCCGCCTAATTCGGAGCATGCGCACTGGAGTCAGGAAAAGCTCCCTTGTTTTTTGATGTTGGATCAAAGAACATTTGTCAATCACGCACACGGCAGGGGCCTGTGTTCGCCTGGGAGAAGGATAGCGGCTCGCCTTGCCCAAATATCCTGCTGAAAGGTTTTGGTCAGCCGGTGGCCTTACCTGGGATACTCTTGTCTATCATGCGGACCAGTTCCGAAGACCGGTCTCCGATCCTCTGCAGGATTTCTTCATGGACCTGCTTCAGTTCCATGTACTGGTCTGCTATGTTCAGGGCCGCCTGAGTCATAATGGCCACCCTGTTCACACCACTCAGGCGATCCAGCGCCGCTTCCGCTTCCTTGACCTGTTGCTGGACAAACTCTGCCACCTTTTGAGCTCTGCGGGCCTCCCCACGCGCCTCGAACGTATAGTTCTGCCCGAAGAGCTCTATGGTAACGCGACGGTCCAACGGCTAGGTCCGCTATCTCTCCGTCTGTCCCTGCACCGGCCCTTTCACCTGCTCCTGCAGTTTGGCCAGTAACCCATCTATTCGGGAGCGCACCAAGGCCCTTTCTTCGTTGAGACGGTTTTCCGCTTCAACCTTCTCCCGGACCTCCCCTTCAAGGGTCTCCACCCGGGTTCTCAACTGGACACTTTCTTCCACCAGGGCCTCATAAGCGCCGATAAGCCTGTCCACCCTATCCTCTAACCTGCTGATTTCTTGCAGAATGCTTTCTCCGTCCAATGGTTCACCTCAGAGCTTTCTTTTAAACTATATTCAGTCTGTCAGAAAGAAGTCAAGCGGTTTTTCCTGCTCATGCGTTCCCTATGGCTACCGCGTTCCAGGTACCGCCAGAACCCTTGCTGCCAACCCCCGAAGTCGGGAGGCCTTGAGCGTGACGGAATCTCCAGACACGCTCCTACGCAAAGAGGGGGCGGATTGATTGCCCGCCCCCTCTTCTTGGATAGTCTCGGACACGTGGTACCGCCCTCTTACGTGAACTCAGCCCCCGATATTTGCCCAATCACTGCAACCCGGTTTTTGCGGCTGTCTCCGCAAGGCTCAGACGGCTCTGGGCTCTGCGCAGTGAATCCAAGGCTCTTTCAAAATCCAACTCCGCCTCCTTGGATTCGAGACGCTTTTGTGCCCTCTCCAGCGCAGCCTTTGCCCTCCCCACATCGATGTCTCTCCGCCTCTCAGCGGATTCCGCAAGGACGGTCACTTTCTGGGGAAGAACCTCTGCAAAGCCACCGCTCACAAAAACATAGCGGTCCTGGCCTCCCATCTCACGGTATCGGATCGATCCCACCTTCAGTGTGGTCAAAAAAGGAGTGTGGCCCACCAAAACGCCGAACTCGCCTTCCGTGCCGGGGGCCGTGACCAACAGCACATCCTCATTCACAACGACCCTTTCGGGGGTAACCACTTCCAAGCGAATCACTAAAGCCATGCTATCGTCCCCTCTTCGAACAGTGCCTTCGTCACACTGAGCCTCTCTCACATGGCCTTGGCAGCCTCGACGGCCTCCTCAATCCCCCCCACCATATAGAAGGCTCTCTCCGGCAAATCGTCGTGCTTTCCTTCACAAATTTCCTTGAAGCCCCGGATGGTGTCTTCGATCTTGACGTATTTGCCGGCCCGGTTGGTGAAATTCTCGGCAACGTGGAACGGTTGCGACAGAAAGCGCTGTATTTTCCTGGCCCTGGATACCGTGACCTTGTCTTCGTCGGAAAGCTCTTCCATGCCCAGGATGGCGATGATGTCCTGCAGCTCCTTGTATTTCTGCAGTATTCTCTGCACTTCCCGGGCCACTTGGTAGTGCTCTTCGCCCAGGTAGCCCGGGTCGAGGATGCGGGAGGAAGAATCCAGGGGATCCACGGCCGGATAGATGCCAAGCTCCACGATCTGGCGAGAAAGTACCACGGTTCCGTCCAAGTGGGCGAAGGTGGTGGCAGGCGCAGGGTCCGTAAGGTCGTCCGCGGGCACATAGACACATTGTACGGCTGTGATGGACCCCTTGTCGGTGGACGTGATCCGTTCCTGCAACTCCCCAAGATCCACCGCCAGGGTCGGCTGGTACCCCACCGCAGAAGGCATCCGGCCCAGGAGGGCCGAAACCTCAGAGCCCGCCTGAGTGAACCTGAAAATATTGTCGATGAATATGAGCACGTCCTGCCCTTCTTCGTCACGGAAATACTCCGCGGCCGTCAGGGCGGAGAGCGCCACCCTGGCACGGGCTCCGGGAGGTTCGGTCATCTGTCCGTAAACCAGTGCCGCCTTTGGCAGAACTCCCGAGTCTTTCATCTCATGATAGAGGTCGTTTCCTTCACGGGTCCTCTCCCCCACGCCTGCAAACACGGATATCCCTCCATGCTGCATGGCGATGTTGTGGACCATTTCCATCATGATGACGGTCTTTCCCACCCCGGCCCCCCCGAACATCCCCATCTTTCCTCCCCTGGGGAAGGGGACCAGGAGATCAATGACTTTCACTCCTGTTTCCAGAACACGCACGGTAGTATCCTGCTCGGTAAACTTGGGGGCCTGGCGATGGATCGGGGACATTTTCTCCTGACTCACCGGGCCCAATCCATCCACGGGCCTCCCCACGACGTTGAGCACCCGCCCCAAGGTCGCTTCCCCCACTGGCATCAGGATAGCGTCTCCCGTGTCCTTGACATCCATGCCCCGCACCAGCCCGTCCGTGACGTCCATGGCGATGGTCCGCACCACGTTGTCGCCGAGGTGCTGGGCGACCTCCACCACGAGGTTGTCAGGTTCGTCATTTATGGTCGGGTTGGTGATGAGAAGCGCCGTATAAATCGTGGGCAGGCTGCCCTGCTCGAACTCCACGTCCACCACCGGCCCCATGACTTGTGTGATCCTGCCAATGTTCTCTCCCATCAAAAGACCTCCTCCGTGCTTTATCCCCTAAGGGCCTCGGCGCCCCCGACAATATCCATGAGTTCCTTCGTAATGGTCGACTGCCGCGCCTTGTTGTAGGCGAGGGTCAACTCGTCGAGCATGTCGTTGCACGCCTTGGTGGCATTGTCCATCGCGGTCATTCTCGCCGCATGCTCGCTCGTGGAAGTTTCCAGCAATGCGCCGTAAATCTGAATATAAACGTTTTTGGGCAGCAACGCGCTCAGGAGTGCCGCGGGCGAGGGTTCACAGATGTGCTCGGCCAGAAACCCCTCCCCGCTCGCTGCTTCCGGCTGCTCCTCTCGGCCGATGCTGGGGATGGGCAAGAGCTGCTGCACCACCGGTATCTGGCGAGCCATACTGTGAAACTTCGCGTATACGATATGCACTTCGTCGAATTCACCGGCGAAAAAACCGTCCATCAACTGTTGTCCCGAACTCGACGCAATGTTGAAGCCAAACCGCCCGCCCACCACTCCTATGTGCTCACGGCGTCTGTCCATCTGCCTGCGGCGGCACCAATCCCTTCCCTTTTTCCCGAAGTTGGTGACGCTCACTTTTATCTGATTGTGTTCCCACGAGGTGATGAGTCTTTTTGCGGTGTCGATGAGATTCGAGTTGAATCCGCCGCACAGTCCCCGGTCCGATGTGAGGAGGACCAGGTGGCACGAGCGGATTTCGTCTCTGGGCACGAGTAGCGCATTCGTCTCCTCCCCGGATCGATTCGCCACGTTTCCAAGCACTTCCGCAAACTTTTCGGCGTAAGGCCTGAAAGCCTCCATCTTGAGTTGGGCGCCCCGGAGCCTGGAGGCGGCGACCATGTTCATGGCCTTTGTGATCTGCCTCGTCTTCTTCACACCGCCGATCTTTGCCTTAACGTCCTTTAACGATGCCATGGCTGCGTCCCTGATCATGTCCGCGGAGGTTCGCTTTGCCCTCCGCCTCGACTCGGCTTACTGGATGGTGTCCTTGAACTCTTCGTGATATTCTTTCAAGGCCTTTTGCATCAGCTCATCCAACTCGCTCGTTATTTCCTTCTTCTCCGCGATGCCCGTAAAGATGCCGGGGTACTTGCTCTCCACAAAACTGTAGAGGCCCGCCTCGTACTTGGCCAATACACCTGTTGGATACTTGTCGAGAAAGCCTTTGGAGGCCGCATAGAGGATGGTCACCTGCTTTTCCACCGGCAACGGATTGTACTGGGGTTGCTTCAGGATCTCGACCTGACGCTGCCCGCGGGTAAGGGTCGCCTGGGTGGCTGCGTCCAGGTCACTTCCGAAAGCGGCAAAGGACTCCAGCTCCCGGAATTGGGCCAGGTCGAGGCGCAGGCTGCCGGCCACCTGCTTCATGGCCTTCACCTGGGCGGACCCACCCACACGGGACACCGACAACCCCACGTTGATGGCCGGCCGAACCCCCGCAAAAAACAGCCCGGGTTCCAAGTAGATCTGGCCGTCCGTGATGGAGATCACGTTGGTGGGGATGTAGGCGGACACGTCCCCTGCCTGCGTTTCGATGATTGGCAACGCAGTCAGGGATCCGGCCCCCAGCTCATCGTTGAGCTTGGCGGACCTTTCGAGCAATCTGGAATGGTTGTAGAAGATATCCCCGGGATAGGCTTCGCGCCCAGGAGGGCGCCTCAGGAGAAGGGAAATCTGGCGATACGCAGCGGCCTGTTTGGACAAATCGTCGTAAATGATCAATGCGTGCTGTCCCCTGTCACGGTAATATTCCCCCATGGCACACCCTGAGTACGGAGCGATGTATTGGAGGGTAGCCGGGTCGCTGGCACATGCCGAAACGACGGTGGTGTATTCCATGGCGCCGTATTTCTCCAAGACGGCCACCACCTGTGCGACGGTGGACTGTTTCTGGCCGCACGCCACATAGATGCAGTAAACCCCCTGCCCCTTCTGGTTCAAGATGGTGTCCACGGCGATGGCGGTCTTGCCGATCTGCCGGTCGCCGATGATCAGCTCTCGCTGTCCTCTGCCCACGGGAGTCATGGAATCGATGGCCTTGATGCCCGTGTACAGGGGTTCGTGGACGCTCTTTCGTGCGATGACACCCGGCGCCACCATTTCCACCCGGCGCATTTCCTTGGCATCCAGGGGCCCCTTGCCGTCTATGGGCTCCCCCATGGCAGAAACGACTCGCCCCAGCACCGCCTCTCCCACCGGCACCTGGGCTATCCGCTTGGTCCGCTTGACAAGATCGCCCTCTTTTATGTGAATGTCTTCGCCCATTACGGCGACTCCGACGCTGTCCTCTTCCAGATTGAGAACCAGTCCGAGGATTCCGCCGGGAAACTCAACGAGTTCCAGGGCCATCACCTTCTCGAGTCCGTAAACACGGGCAATACCGTCACCCACCGACAAGACGGTTCCTGTTTCGCTCAACTCGACCTTCTTGTCGTAGTCCCTGATTTGCTCCCTGATGATTTGGCTGATTTCTTCGGCTCTAATTTCCATCAGACCGTCTCACTCCTTTTCAAAGTTTCCTTCATGTTGAGCAACTGTGTCCTGATGCTCCCGTCCAGGACAAGGTCTCCGATCGTGGTGACGATGCCACCGATCAAGGTCGGGTTCTTCTCCACCTCCAAGACCACATCCTTGCCGGTATACTTCGACAGGGCCTGGCGAATCCTTTCCACGGATTCGGACGAAAGGTCGCTCGCCGTCACCAAACCGGCCCTTGCCACCCCCTTCAGCTCGTCCACGTACCTCTGGTACAGTTCGTTGATGGGGCCGACGAATCGGACCCGCCCCTTGTCGAACAGGAGCAGCAGAAAAGAAGTCATCACCTTGGACACTTGCAGCTTTCCCGTGACCTTCTCCAAAACCCTTTTCCGGTCCTGCGCGTTGTAGATCGGGTTGGTTACGGCCATCTCCAACCCCTTGTCCCTTTGGAGCACTTCTGCAAATTCCTTCAGCTCTTCCCCGTAGGTCTCGGCTTGACCGTCCTCTTTGCCCATGAGCAAAAGCGCCCTGGCGTAACGCCTAGCAATCTTTAAGTTTTTCACTGTACCACCACCTTCTCTATGTACTCACCCACGAGACGGTCCTGATCCTCGGACGTCATGTTCTTTCGAATGATCTCCTCGGCAAGAGCCACCGCACGCTCCAGCACTTCCTCCCGGAGGGCTTTCTTGGCATCCTCAAACTCCTGTTCCATGTTGCGCCTTGCCTGTTCCTGCAATCTCTCCGCGGCGCTTCGGGCTGCTTCGAGTATCCTCTCCTTGGCAGCCACCCCCTGTTTTGTGTATTCGGATACGATCTGTTGCGCCTCCTCTTCCAGGCGGTTCATCCGTTCTTTGTACTGGGCTATCTGCTTGGCCGCCTCCTCCTTTTCGGCCTCGAGCTCCTTGAGCTGCTCTTCGATGCCCCGAGTGCGGGCCCGTAATGCCTGGCTCAGCGGCTTCCGCAGGAGGAGGACCAGCACCCCCGCCAGCACCACGAAATTGACCACTCGATACGTATCGGTCCGCTGCCAGCCTTTGGATTCTGCGGCGTGCTCACCTCCCGACGACGCCCATGTCGCGGCAGAAACAAGCAGCAGGCCAGCCAGCACCAAACCCGAAAAAAAGCGTCTTCTGTTGATGACTCCGGCCCCCTTTTTCATGAAACCAACCTCCCCAGTACTTTCTGTCCGATGGCGCCGGCGAAGGCTGCCATTTCCTGTTCCAGCGCGGTCCGGGCCGCTTGCATCTCCGCCGAGACTCTCTCACGCATTTGGGCCAGGTCGGCCTGGGCCTTTTCGTTGATCTGCATGATGATCTGCTTCTCTTGTTCCAGGGCCTGCCGCTCGATGGCCTCCCTTTCCTTCAGCCCTGCGGCTTTTGCCTGGTTGATGCCCTCTTTCAGCGCCGTTTGGCGCTCCGTGGCTTCTTTCCTGGACGTCTCGATTTCCCTCTCGAGACCGCTTATCTTTCCCTTCCTCTCACGGAGGACCCCCCGTATGGGCTTGTACAAAACCGTATTCAGCAGCCAGATAAGGACCAGGAAATTGGCTATTTGGATGAGCAGAGATAAGTTCGGATTGACCATAAAAAGGCTCCTTTCTCGGACGACTTCGCCTGCAGGTTCCCAGGCGTTGCCCTCGCCCCGGGAAAAATCCCTGTGCGTATACCACCGGCCTTTTCGGATTGTCAAAGGTTTTTCGGGCCCAGCTCAAGATTCTCCGCCTTGCCGTACCCCCCTTCCACGCAGGTCGGGAGGGAGGCAGGGGAGAGCGCCAAAAAAGCGTCTCGAGGCTAATCAAACAGAAACCGGCGCATGCTCACGTTCATGAGGATGCCGGTGCCCAGCATGGTGGTCAAAACGGAAGAGCCCCCGTAGCTCACGAACGGTAGCGGAACACCCACCACAGGCATCAAACCCATGACCATCCCGATATTGATGAAGACCTGCCAGAAAATCATCGACGTTATTCCCACCGCCATGATGGCCCCGAAGGGATTCTTGGAGCGGAAAGCAATATTGAGCCCCCATGCGATGAAGGACAGAAACAGGAGCAAAATCAACACGGAACCAACAAAACCCCATTCTTCGGCATACACTGAGAAGATGAAATCCGTGTGTTGCTCCGGCAGAAAGGCCAGGGATGTCTGAGTACCCTTGAGGTACCCCTTCCCGGTCAGCATCCCGGACCCGATGGCGATCTTGCTCTGAATGATGTGGTAACCGGTGCCGAGAGGATCCTTTTCCGCGTTGAGAAAAGTCATGATCCTCTCTTTTTGATAATCCTTGAGAACAAACCACACCATTGGGACTGCCGCCGCTCCCATCAACAGGAGAACTGCGAGGGAACGTTTTTCTATCTTCACAAAGAGGGTCATGGATCCCACGATGAGCAGAAGGACAATGGCGGTCCCCAGATCCGGTTGTCTCACGATGAGCAAAAACGGCAAGGTGGTCCAGAGGAACGGCTTTATCAGCTCGGCCAAAACCAGCCCCCTGTCGGTAGCCTTGTATGCGTAATACCGCGCCAGAATGGTCACCACGGCCAGTTTGGCGAATTCCGACGGCTGCAGAGATACGGGCCCGAGGACCAGCCATCTCGTTGACCCGGACACCTGCTTTCCGAGCAGCAGGACGAGCACCAACAGCACCACTGCAACGGCATAGATCCATGAGGCCCAAAGGTGCAGCCGGTTGTAGGGAACGGCAAAGGCCGCCAACATGGCCGCCATGCCGATTCCGAACCAGATCATTTGCTTGTAGAGCAGGTTGTGCCCCTTAACACCCGCTCCGGCCGCACTGTGCAGGATGAGCAGACCCACCGTGGCCAGCAGCAGTACTAACAGGGCGAGTCCCCAGTCGAAATTCTGGGCAAGCCTGCGGTCGAACATGCTTCAAGACCCCCTGTCTCTGCGCTGGGGGTATTGACCGGCGATCCCGCCGACGGCTCCACCGTGGGACGACTCGAGGTAGTGTCTTATGATTTCCGCCACGATGGGTGCCGCCGCGCTGGCTCCATGCTCGCCGTGTTCCACCAGTGCCGCCGCAGCGATGGAGCGCCCCCCGCCAGAGGCATACCCGATGAACCACGCATGATCCCTGTGGGACCGCACTTTCGTCGCTTCGCTGTGAAACTCTCCCCTCACGTTGCGCCCGACCACCTGGGAGGTCCCTGTCTTGCCGTACAGATCGAACCCTTCCAATCTGGATTGCCTGGCCGTGCCCTTCCGTCCGTTCACGGCCTCCCAGAGCCCCTTGCGTATCCACGCCAGATTTCGGGCACTGACAGGAAGCTTGCCCACGGGTTCCGGGACGCTTTGGGAAACGGTCTCCCCTGACGATGTTTCTATCCGTCGAACCACCTGGGGCTTGAACCGATCTCCTCCGTTCGCCACTGCGCTGACCAGCGAAACCATCTGCATGGGCGTCACGAGGTTGAAGCCCTGTCCTATCGCCACGGAAAGCGTTTCCCCCCCGTACCATGCACTGCCCATACGCGATCTTTTCCACGCCCTGTTGGGGACCAATCCCTGCGCTTCCTTGCCGATCCCGGCACCGGTCCCGGTGCCCAACCCGCAAGCGGCGGCATACCAGGCAAGCCTATCCACGCCAAGTTCCTCTCCCACCTTATAGAAGTAAACGTCGCACGACTCGGCTATGGCCCCCACGAGGTCCACGTCCCCATGTCCCCACTTCTTCCAGCAGCGAAAGACCCTGTCACCGTACTGGTAGTAGCCCGGGCAGAACACCTTTTTCCCGGGATCGATCACCTTTTCCTCCAGTCCTGCCAGGGCCGTTACGATTTTGTGGACGGAACCTGGAGGATATTCTCCCTGAATCACCTTGTTCTCCAACGGTCGGAAAGGGTCTTCGCACAGGGTCTTCCAGTCCTTTCTCGTCAGACCGTTGGCAAACTGGTTTGGGTCAAAAGACGGACTGCTCACCATGGCCAAAATGTCACCCGATTGGGGATCCATGGCCACCACCGCCCCCACGGAGTCGCGCAGGAGCGCTTCCGCCTTTTCCTGAAGACCCGCATCCATGGTCAGGTAGACGTTGCTCCCGGGGACGGGGTGCACCGTCTGGAGCACCCGGACCACCCTGCCCCTGGCATCCACCTCCACCTGCTGTCCCCCATGCCTTCCCGACAGGTGGGATTCCCATTCCTTCTCCACACCGAATTTCCCCACAAAATCACCCGGTTGATTCTTGGGGTAGCGCCCGCTTCTCAGCTCCTCGGCGCTCACCTCTCCCAGGTAACCCACCAGGTGAGCCGCGGTGTTGTTCTTGAGGTAGTGCCGTCTGGACCTCACGGAAATACTCACGCCCGGCAGTTCGAAGCGATGGGACTCCAGCACCGCAAGGGTGTCCCGATCTACATCCTCGCGGATGAGTACGGGCTTGATGGGAGAGCGTTTGTCGCTGCTTTGGAGGGAGACGACGATGTCATTTTCCGGCACCCTCAGATACGCGGCCAAACGGGTCACCACTTGGCCCAGAGGCCTTGCGTCTGCGGGCACCAGGAACAGGTCGAACGACGGCCGATTTTCCACCAGGGCCACATGGGCCCTGTCGTAGATCACTCCCCTCGGCGGTGGGAGGGTCTGCAAACGGATGCAGTTGTTCTGGGACATCCTGGCGAATTCCGTGCCCTGTATCACCTGGACATGGAACAACCGCACGAAAAGGAGGGCGAATCCGGCCGCCATCAAGAGCAGGGCCCGGGGTACTCGCCGCTTGTACCACTCATTCCATTCGCTCTTGAGAAATTCGTTGTCCATGGGGCATCTCCAAAACGGTCCCGCCGGGTACGAGGAGCACACGTCGTGCCGATCACGCGGCCCGTCGTGCACCAACATACCCGCCGTACCACCGTTCCCACCATGCGGTGAAACCTCGGATACAACATATGATCATGGGTCCCGTTACGACCGCCCAAATCAACTGTCTTCCGGAAAAATGCAGCACCTCGCTCCAGTGGGGACCCTTACCCCCCACAGGGAGCACCGCCATGAAAAAGAGAAAACCCTCCAGCACGATCCCCCCCGCGCAAGTCAGGGATAACACCACAGGGTTCTTCCTTTCAAGATACACCGGAATACACCGTGACAGCGCGAATAGCCAGACGTACGCCGTAAGGAAGATGCCGAAAGGCCCCGCGGAGAAAACATCCATCATGAAACCGTGAACCGTCGTGAGGATCGTCCCCTCCGTCTTGCCTCTGAACAGGCCCAGATAGACGACAAAAGGAATCAACATGTCGTAGAGCGACCCTTCGGGCAACAAATGGGCAAGCAGGGTGGTCTGGAAGATGAAGATGCAGGAACCGCAAAACAGGTGCACTGCATAGATCATGAGACATCCGGAAAAGGGGTTCTTGGGGGATTCATGACTACCAGAACGTCCTCGAGCCTACCGAAGGCCACACTGGGCATCACGGTCACCTCGTGGAACATGTCCCTGTCCCCCTTGCCGACGGAGCTTACGTAGCCCACCCGAAAACCTTCCGGGAAAATCCCGTCCAGTCCCGAAGATATCACCGCATCGCCCACGCGCACATCTTCCTTTTGGAGCACGTACTTGAGACGGCAGAGCCCGTCCGCGCTCCCTTCGACAATCCCCCTTGCCCGTGTGCGCTGTAGCCTTGCGTCCACCGCGCATGTCGGGTCGATGATGAGCAGGACCTTGGCATACCTGTCGGTCACCTGGACGATGCGGCCCACCACGCCCTCCGGCGCGATCACCGGAAAACCTTCCCGGACCCCGTGGCTTTCTCCGCGGTTTATAACCGCGCTCCTGAACCAGAGTGAAGGATCGGCCCCCACCACCTTGGCAGCCAGCAACTGGTGGGGCACCGTCCTGGCGAACTCGAACATTCGCGTGGCACTCATGTGGGACCGTTGCGTCTCCGTGCACAGGCTCAAGGCCTGAAGGGCGCGATCCAGGTCCTTTTTCAGGCGCATGTTCTGCTGAGAAACGGCAACCAGAAAGAAGTAATGATCCCATGCCGTCCCTGTGAAATCCACGGCCCGCGTCACCGCCTCCTGAAAGGGGGACAGAAGGGCGATGATCGCGCCGGATCCCGGCGCGCCTGCCCCCTCGCGCCTTCCCGAAAGAGTCACCAGCAGCACGTTGCTCAGGAAAAGAAAGGCGAGCCCGCAAACGATCAGCATTTTTCTCGAAAACATGTCACTCAGAGGATAACGATCTCTCTCAGGATGTCGATGCTTTCGAGGGCCTTGCCTGAACCCAGGGCCACGGTGGAAAGGGGGTCCTCTGTAACGGTCACAGGCAAACCCGTCTCCTCTCGCAGAAGTTTATCGAGATTCTTGAGAAGCGCCCCCCCCCCGGTCAGTACGATCCCTCGGTCTACAATATCTGCCGCCAGCTCGGGCGGGGTTTGCTCCAGGGCGTTTCGGACCACCTCGAGGATCGACTGGATCTGCTCCGAAATGGATACACGGATCTCCTCGGAATCGATCGTCAGTATCTTCGGAATTCCGGAAACCAGGTCGCGCCCCTTCACCTCGATGGTCTCCAGGTTCTCCGGATCCGGATAGGCATTGCCGATGGTCATCTTTATGGTTTCTGCCGTTCTCTCTCCGATGAGCAGATTGTATTCCCTCTTGATGTACTGGGCGATGGCCGCGTCCATCTTGTCCCCGGCCACCCGCATCGACTTGGTATACACGATGCCGGCCAGGGATATGACCGCCACCTCGGTGGTGCCTCCCCCGATGTCCACCACCATGTTGCAGGTAGGTTCGGTGATGGGCAAACCGGCTCCTATGGCAGCGGCCATGGGTTCCTCTATCAGGAAGACCTCCCGGGCACCTGCCGATTCTGCGGATTCTCTCACCGCCCGCTTTTCCACCTGGGTGATCCCCGAGGGAACCGCTATGATGATTCTCGGCCTTACGAAGGTGCGTCTGTTGTGTACCTTGCGTATGAAGTGGCGAAGCATGGCCTCCGTGACTTCGAAATCCGCTATGACACCCTCTTGCATGGGACGGATGGCCACTATGTTGCCCGGTGTCCTGCCAAGGGTTTTCTTGGCCTCCGTGCCCACCGCAAGCACCTTGTTCTTGTACCTGTCATCCGTGCGCACGGCCACCACCGAGGGCTCGCTGAGCACAATCCCCTTTCCCCGCACATACACGAGGGTATTGGCCGTACCCAGGTCTATGGCCAGGTCGTTCGAAAAGAGCCCCTGAATCCAATCCAGTATTTTCATAGCTCCTCATTCCGATGCGGCGCGAGCCGTACTCACAATTTCCCTCGCTTCCCCGTCAGTCCCGGATCACAGAGCGGTAGATGCCCCCGGGGACAAATCCCTGCGCCGCGGGGAACCCACACAAGGCCGGGAAGTGCCCCCTCCTCTTGCCAGGTGGTGCCTCCGCTTCACCACCCCGGCCTCGATCATCGCACCGGCGACATTGTTTCCCACTCACCCCCCCCCCACGACGGGAGAGGGAATACAAGGAACCGGCCGGAACGATACTCAGGGCCGCCGCCCCGCATCCGTTGCGGTGCAGGCCGTCGCCTACCACCACGTCATGTGCAGCAATGAATATACCTTGTTAATAAAGACGATGACAAGGAATTTGTTGCACATGGGCGGTGCCTTTCCCCTGACGAGGAGCTCTGGCCCTATAAATGCGAAGGCCGGCTTCGCCGTTTTTTGTTGACTCCCGACGTCCCCCTGCCAATGATATCCAGACGGCATGGGCCTGGAAAATACATCCTGCCGCAGTTGCCCTTTTTACAGGAGACGAAAAACGCAGTGAGCAGCGAAACCCTTTTCTGGCTGTGGTTCTTTCTCTGCCCTTTGGCATACGTGTCGGGTTCCGTTCCTTCGGGCTTGCTCCTTGGAAGGTGGTGCCGGAAAGCCGACATCCGCCGCATGGGAAGCAGAAACATCGGTGCCACGAATGTGATGCGTCATTTTGGAACCGCCCTGGGCATCCTGACGTTGGTGGGGGACTCCTCGAAGGGGGCCGTACCAACGGCCCTGGCAATGTGGTTGACATCGTCCTGGGGAATTTGGAGGGAGCCGTGCATCTGTCTTGTCTGTCTTTCGGCATTCCTGGGCCATTTATATCCCCTTTTCACACGCATGAGGGGCGGAGGCAAGGGAGTGGCCACTGCCGCAGGCTGTCTCGTATTGCTTTCACCCAAAGGGGTTGTCCTGTGCCTGTTGGTTTTCGTGCTGATGGTGTGTCTGTCCGACAGGGTGTCCGTAGGATCCCTCTCGGCGTCGGCTGTGCTCCCAGCGACCGCCTGGTACGATACGGGGTCGGCCTTCGTCTTGGCGACGGCGGTCGTGATGGCGGTGCTGATTTGGCAGCGCCATCTCGATAACATAGGTCGCCTCCTCTCCGGTACGGAGCCGCCCCTTCGGCGGCAAGGGACCCTTCAGGAAGAAGACCCGCCCCAGGCCAAAAAATAGTTGCAAAAAAAAAGGGTTCCTGCTAAATGGATTCGCTTTAAGATCACACGCCTTCGGACTGCCCTTCGGTGCTTTCGCCCATTGGTCGAAGGTCGGAGGGCGGGTGGACAAAGGCGGAGGACTCAACCAAAACGAAAGGGGCATGCATGTCTTACGTTACCATGAAAGAGCTTCTCGAGGCCGGGGTCCATTTCGGCCACCAAACCAAACGATGGAACCCCAAGATGAAACCTTACATTTTTGGAGCACGCAACGGCATCTACATCGTCGACTTGCAAAAGACGGTCCGCATGTTTCGCACGGCATACGACTTCATCGTCGATGCCGTCTCCAAGGGCGGATCGCTGCTCTTTGTGGGCACCAAGAAACAAGCCCGTGACACGATTTACGAGGAAGCCAATCGCTGTGAGATGTTCTACGTGCACAACAGGTGGCTTGGAGGGATGTTGACGAACTTCCAAACCATAAAAAAAGGTATCGACCGCCTGAACTATCTCAACAGCATAGAAATGGACGGTTCCGTCAATCTGTTTCCGAAAAAGGAACGCTTGAAACTGCAAAAGGAGCGTGTCAAGCTCGACAACAATCTTGGCGGAATACGCAACATGACCAGGCCTCCCGAAGCGGTTTTCGTCGTCGATCCCAAGAACGAGGCCATAGCCGTGGCAGAGGCAAGGCGGCTGAAAATCCCCACGGTTGCCATCGTGGATACCAACTGCGACCCCGACAATATCGACTATGTCATTCCGGGCAATGATGACGCCATACGTGCTATTCGGCTCATCTCCTCGCGCATTGCCGATGCCTGTATCAATGGCAGGAAGTCTTTCGAAGAAAAGGCCCACGCGGAAACCGACAAACAGACCATGGGGGAAAGGCCGGGTGCAGGCTTCACAACGCCTCAAGCAGGGCAGGAGCGCGAAGTGGTTTTGGAAGGCGCTGATGGTCCCATCATCGAAGTGATAAAGAAGGCGGCAAAACCGATTCAGGCCCCAGGCTCTCCGGACGAGATGCCGGCGCAGGAATCCGAGGAGGATCTGTAATGGCAAAGATTACCGCGGACATGGTCAAGGAACTACGTTCGAGCACAGGCGCCGGCATCATGGACTGCAAGGAGGCCTTGGCCCAATCGGAGGGTGATTTTGAGAAAGCCGTCGAGTTTCTGCGCAAGAAGGGACTGGCCACCGCAAAGAAACGCGCCGGACGCGCGACCACGGAGGGCACGGTGTGTGCCTACATCCATACCGGCGGGAAAATAGGCGTGCTCGTCGAAGTCAACTGCGAAACGGACTTTGTAGCAAAGACGGATGATTTTCAGCAGTTCGCCAGGAACATGGCCATGCAGATTGCGGCCACGAGCCCTCTGGGCGTTCGAACTGAAGACATTTCCGAAGAGGTGGTCCATAAGGAAAGGCAGATATACCGTGCCCAGGCCCTCGAGACGGGGAAACCCGAGAAGATGGTCGACAAGATCGCCGAAGGCAAGCTTTCCAAATTCTTGAAGGACAACTGCCTGATGGATCAGCCCTACGTTCGCGATCCGAACAGGACCGTCCAGGACGTGCTCAACGAAGTGATCGGCAAGATCGGAGAAAACATCTCGGTGCGGCGATTCGTCCGCTTTCAAGTCGGCGAGTCGTGAACCATGGCACAGCTCCGGTACGCAAGGATAGTCGTCAAGCTCAGCGGAGAGGCCTTGATGGGCGATCAGCCCTTCGGCATTAGTCCCGAGGTGCTGTCGTATCTGGCAACGGAAATACGCAGCGTGTACGATCTTGGGGTGCAGATCGCGCTGGTGGTGGGGGGAGGTAACATTTTCAGGGGCGTGGCGGCCGGCATATTCGGTATGGACCGGGCCACTGCGGATCACATGGGCATGCTCGCCACGGTCATGAACAGCCTGGCCTTGCAGGATGCTCTCGAGAAGACGGGGCTTCCCACCAGAGTGCAGACGGCCATTGCCATGAACGATCTTGCCGAACCCTATATTCGAAGACGCGCGCTGCGGCATATGGAAAAAGGCAGGGTCGTCATCTTTGCAGCGGGAACGGGAAATCCCTATTTCACCACAGACACCGCCGCCGTCCTGCGTGCACAGGAAATCCATGCCGAGATCTTGTTGAAAGCCACCAAGGTGAACGGTCTTTTCGACGCAGACCCACAGACCTGCAAAGACGCTTCGCCCATCGAGCGCACGACGCACATGGATGTTCTCACACGACAGCTCAAGGTGATGGACATGACGGCCATATCCCTCGCCATGGACAACAACCTGCCCATAATGGTTTTCAACTTGAGGACTCCCGGAAGCCTACTCAAGATAGTGCGAGGAGAACAGGTGGGCACCTCCATTGAAAAAGGTAGGCAAGCCGACGATGCGTGTTGAGACGCGCAGCGGCCGGGACCCCGGAGACGCGTGTCGGGCGGGGTGCGTCGCGGCCTGACGACGGAGCCCCGCCTCGGCAGCGGGGGGCACGGCACACAGGGATCAGGGGAGTAACATGTCGGAAATGGTAGAATTGGTGTACGAGGAGGCCCGGGAAAGGATGGGCAAATCGGTTGAGGTCCTTAGAAACGACCTCAAGCGTGTACGAACCGGAAGGGCAACCGTCTCGCTGCTGGATGGTATACGTGCCAACTATTACGGAACGCCGACGCCTCTCAACCAGATGGCTTCCCTGTCCGTTCCCGAAAGCCGACTCATAACGATACAGCCCTGGGATGTGACGGCCTTGGGCGAGATCGAGAAGGCCATACTCAAGTCGGATTTGGGGTTGACCCCATCGAACGACGGCAAACTCATACGCATCACCATTCCGGCACTCACAGAGGCCCGGCGCAAAGAGCTTGTCCGGGTGGTGAACAAGATGTGCGAAGAGCAAAAGGTCGCCGTGCGCAACATCCGAAGGGACTCCAATGAGACGCTGAAGAAGCTCAAGAAAGACGGCGACATCACGGAAGACGAGGCGTTCAAGGCACAGGAGCACACCCAGGAAATCACCGATGAGCACATCCGTCTCATCGATTCGGTGTGCAAAGAAAAAGAGAAGGAAATCCTTGACTTCTAAAGGCGGCCCTGGGGATACGAAGGGGCTCGATCCCTCCTTTTTACCCCGACACGTTGCCATCATCATGGACGGCAACGGACGATGGGCCAAACGTCGATTCCTCAACAGAATCAAAGGACATGAGCAGGGGGCCGAGGCGGTGAGGGCCGTGGTCCGCGCGTCCCGCGAGCTGGGGGTCCCCTATCTGACCCTCTACGCATTTTCCACCGAAAACTGGCAGCGGCCCAGGCACGAAGTGATCGCCTTGATGAGTTTGCTCAAACGCTTTCTTCTGTCAGAAAAAGAGGAACTGCTCACGAACGGCATCCGCCTGCAGGCCATCGGACAGATCGACCGGCTTCCCGAGGAGGTTCGTGAGACCCTTGCCTCCGTGATGGACGCCACCGCGTCCAATGAGGACATGTGTCTCAACCTGGCGATCAGTTACGGTGGACGGGAGGAAATCGTCTCTGCGGTCCGTCTCCTGGCAAGAATGGTACAGGAAGGCGCTCTGCTCCCCGATGCCATCACGGCCGAACGCTTTTCCGAGTGCCTTTACACCGCTGGCATGCCGGATCCGGACCTTCTCATACGCACAAGCGGCGAGATGCGCATCAGCAACTTCCTGCTCTGGCAGCTCGCCTATTGCGAGCTTTACGTGACACCCACCCTCTGGCCGGACTTCAGCCGCGAAGAGTACACACAGATCCTGCGGGAATACCAGAGTCGTGAACGCAGATTCGGAAAGACCAGTGAACAAATCACCCGGCGGCAATAGGAAGCAGCACCTCAACCGATGGCTCACCGCTCTGGTGGCCCTCCCGCCGCTCATGGGGATCCTTCTGGAGAAAAGCGGCATCTTGTTCGTCGGTTTGCTGGGGCTGGTATGCGCAGCCGCGGTATGGGAATATTTTTCCGTATTCGTGTACGCATCTGGAAAACCCGCCCGGACATACGACCGCACCGCCGCCCTCTTTTGTGGACTGGGCATAGTCGGAGCCGCCTGGTTCCCCCTTCCCACGGATCTGAACCAGCTCTTGTTCCTTGCGCTTTTCGTCTTTGCGGCCATAGGCCTTGCCGGGTTCAAAAGGGACCCTTCCGCGTTCGATACCATGGCGCGAGGGGTTCTGTGTATTGTGTACATACCCGTTCTTTTGTCTACCCTGGTTCTGCTACGCAGAGGCCAGGCGGGTAGGCAGTGGGCAGCCCTTACCGTAGCCCTTGTCTTTGCCGCGGACACGGGAGCCTACTACGCGGGCTCGATCCTCGGGAGGCACAAGCTGTGCCCCGGAATCAGCCCGGGAAAGACCGTGGAGGGGGCCTTTGGCGGCATCGTCGCGGACCTTTTGGTGGGATTGGGATTCAAGCAACTCCTCATGCCATACTTGGGTTGGGGCCCATGCATGCTGCTGTGTCTCCTGGCGGCCCTGGCAGGGTTGACAGGGGACCTTTTCGAATCCATGCTCAAACGGTCCGTCAACATAAAGGATTCCGGGTCTCTGCTTCCGGGACACGGAGGCATTCTCGATCGCATCGACTCGCTGCTGTTCGCCGCACCGGCTGTTTATGTTTTCAGGGAGTTGTGGGTCATCGTGGTTCAGGGCCGATGAAAAACCTGGTCATACTCGGGTCGACGGGGTCCATAGGCACCAATACCTTGAACGTGGTGCGCCTTTTTCCTGCCAGGTTCAAGGTCCTGGCCCTGGCAGCCGGACGCAACACGGACCTTCTTGCAGAGCAGGTGGGGCTTTTTGAACCCGAACTCGCGGTGGTTCTCGACAAGGAGGCCGCAGATCGCCTCAAGGGACAACTCAGGCACAAGAGGGTCCGGATTGTCCACGGGCAGGAAGGGTACCGGGAAGCGGCGTCTCTGGCCACTGCCGATCTGGTGGTGTCCGCCATGGTGGGCGCCGCCGGACTGCTGCCCACGCTTGCCGCCATAGAAGCGGGCAAGTCCGTGGCCCTGGCGAACAAGGAGACCCTTGTGATGGCCGGCGGGATCGTCATGGAAGAGGCTCTCAGGCGCAGGGTGGCCATCCTGCCGGTGGACAGTGAACACAGCGCCATCTTTCAGTGCCTCCGGGGCAACGAGCGCAGGGACGTTCGGCGCATCTTTCTCACCGCTTCCGGGGGCCCCTTCCTCAACCGCCCGGCCGGGTCCTTTCACACGATTTCCCCCCTGGATGCGCTCAATCATCCCACCTGGCGGATGGGTCCAAAGATCACCATCGACTCGGCAACCCTTATGAACAAGGGTCTCGAAGTGATCGAGGCCAAGTGGCTTTTCGACGTTCCCGTTGACGTCATCCAGGTGCTCATACATCCCGAGAGCGTGATCCATTCCATGGTGGCTTACCACGACGGCGCCATCATCGCGCAGATGGGCGTGCCGGACATGAAAGGGGCGATCGCCTATGCCCTTTCCTATCCGGAACGTCTTGCCCTGGACCAGCCTCTGCCGGATCTGGCCGGGATGGGCAGGCTGACCTTTCAAGATCCGGACTGGGAGCGTTTTCCCTGCTTATCCCTTGCTTTCGGTGCTTGCAGGGTCGGGGGAACCTCTGCAGCGGTCCTCAATGCCGCGAACGAAGTGGCCGTGCAGGCCTTCCTGGAAAGTCAGGTTCCCTTCTCTTCCATCCCTGCAGTGATAGAACGGACCCTGGAGAAACACCAAACCGTTTCGAGGCCCACACTGGCCGATATTCTCGACGCCGACGCATGGGCACGGACCAAGGCGTCGGAGTTGTGCAGGAAAATGAGCGCATGAGCACCACCATCTTTTCCTTCATCCTCGTACTGGGCATCCTTGTGTTCTTTCACGAGCTGGGGCACTTCCTGGCGGCACGTTTTCTGGGGGTCGGGGTGGAGAAGTTCAGCCTCGGATTCGGGCCCAGATTGATCGGGAAAACCATAGGGTCCACGGACTACCGGGTCTCTGCGATCCCTCTGGGGGGATACGTCAAAATGGTGGGAGAAGAAGAGGGGTCCGGCGAGACCCTGCCGGCCGAAAAGATACCCTTCTCGTTTTCCCACAAACCGTTGATCGTACGGTCCGCCATAGTGGCCGCGGGCCCCCTCTTCAACCTATTCTTGGCGCTTGTCATCTTTTTCGGTTTTTTTCTTTTTCAGGGGATGCCCCTGCTCCTTCCGAAAATCGGAGGAGTGGGCCCCCATACACCGGCACAGGCCGCGGGGCTCCGGGCAGGGGACGTGGTGGCCGCGGTGAACGGTTCGTCGGTGGAGAGCTGGGAAGACATGGCGTCCCTTATCGGCGGCAGCGGTGGGAAGACCGTTGACCTGGAGGTGGTGCGGGAAGGGGGCCGTGTTGCCTTGCGCGTCACCCCCGACAAGATCCAGTCCAAGAATCTTTTCGGGGAAGACATCGACCGCTACGTGATCGGCATCACCGCCTCGGGGGACACGATGATACGGGAACTCACGCTTTTCCAGGCCGGCGGTGAAGCCCTTTCTCAGACATGGTGGTTGTGCAAGCTGACCGTGGTCAGCATAGGCAAGATCATACAGGGAACCCTGTCCGTGAGGACCTTGGGGGGGCCCATCATGATCGCGCAAATGGCAGGAGACCAGGCCAAGGCCGGAGCAACCCACCTCTTGTTTTTCGTCGCCCTGCTCAGTATCAACCTCGCGGTCATCAACCTTTTCCCCATCCCGGTGCTCGACGGCGGGCATCTTCTTTTCTTCGGCATCGAGGCGATTATCCGAAGGCCACTGAATCTCAGGATGCGCGAAATCGCGCAGCAAATAGGAATCGCCCTTCTTGTGCTGCTGATGCTCTTTGTCTTTTACAACGATCTGGTGCGTATTTTTGCCAGCTAGTGCACCTTTCATTGAAACCGCCACCGTACGGTCCTTTTCTGTGGGTGGGGGAACACCCCCCTGCCAGACCCGCATCCCTATCGGGACCACGCCCTCCGTGTGAGGTCCGTTCCGATGCCGATACCGACCAGGAATGCGCCAAGCGAGGCGGGACCAGGCTCCCGCACCCGTCGTTCTCCGTCCAAATCGCTTGACATCAGTACGACAGTATGCAAGAGAAGCGATTTGTCAAAAGCGTCGGCGCTCTTGCCGGCGTCCATACGGCAGGAGTGCTTCCGGGAAGTCCATGGGGTTTGACCGATACCCGACGAAGGCGGGAATTGCCTTGAGGTGTGCCGCGGGAGAGCGCGAAGCATAGAGCTCGCGGCTTCTCCCAACGGCAGGAGGCGAAGCGCCGCGTGGGGGGAAGAGCCCCTTTTTTTCATGTCAAAGAAAGGAGTGTTACCATGAGGAGAAAGGTCACAGTCGTCGGTGCGGGTAACGTAGGGGCCACCACTGCCATGCGTCTCGCAGAGAAAGAGCTGGCCGACGTGGTGCTCATCGATGTTCTTGAAGGGGTCCCCGCAGGAAAGGCCCTCGATTTGGCCGAGGCCGCACCCGTTGAAAAACACGATTCCAAGATCAACGGCTTCACCGGCGACTACAGCGCATCCAAGGACTCGGACATCGTGATTGTCACGGCCGGGGTGGCCAGAAAGCCCGGAATGAGCCGGGATGACCTCCTGACCACCAACATGGGGATCGTGGGATCGGTGATCAAGGAGGTGGCAGCCGCTTCACCCGATGCGGTGCTCATTGTCGTGAGCAATCCGTTGGACGCCATGTGCCACGTGGCATTGGACGTCAGCGGCTTTCCGAAAAACAGAGTCATCGGCATGGCCGGCGTGTTGGACTCGGCGCGTTTTCGCTGCTTCATCGCCATGGAACTGAACGTTTCGGTGGAAAACACCCACGCCTTTGTACTGGGCGGCCACGGCGATACCATGGTCCCGCTGCCCCGTTACTCTCACGTGGCGGGTATTCCCATAACCGAATTGATGACCCCGGAGAGGATCGAGGCCCTCGTCCAAAGGACCCGCAACGGGGGGGCCGAAATCGTGGGCCTTCTCAAGACCGGAAGCGCCTATTATGCACCGGCCTCGGCGGCTGTGGAAATGGCGGAGGCCATCCTGAAGGACAAGAAGAAAATCCTGCCCTGCGCAGCCTACCTGGAAGGAGAGTACGGCATCGACAAGCTTTTCATCGGTGTGCCGGTGAAGCTGGGAGCCGGCGGAGTGGAAGAGATCATCCAGATCAAGCTGACCGATGCCGAGCAGAAAGCACTTCAGAAATCTGCCGATGCGGTACGAACACTGGTCGAAGACATGAAGCGACTGGGCGGATGACCGCCGTGAACCGCTTGTACCCGATGCAGGCGCCGGCCCGGCCCCAGGGGGGTCCGGGTCCCGGGCCTGCCCTCACAGTTTTGCGGATGATGTCCTTGGCTGCGCTACCGGTCGTCGACGTGTTACCACACGCCTTCCTCCCTCCGGCTTTGCGAAGGACATCATCCGAGACGCTACGGCAAGAGAAGTGGTGGTGAAAATGGCAATCGACACTACAATGTATGTGAGTGCACCGAGCAGAACCTCCGCGTACCTCGACTGGCTTCAGATGCTGACCGGGGCGGGCCTGATTCTGTTCATGTGGAGTCATATGATCCTGGTGGCCAGCGTGAACCTCGGGGCCGGTGCGATGGACACCCTTGCACGCTTTTTCGAGGACACGTACATGGCACAGGTGGGCGGTCCGGCCATTGCGGCCTGTTTTCTCGTCCACTTCGTGCTGGCCGCCCGCAAGATCCCTTTCCGACTTGAGGAACAGACGACCATCTGGAAACACACCAGGCTGCTCCACCACACCGACACCTGGCTTTGGCTTGTCCAAGCCGTCACGGCCATGATCATCCTGATCCTTGGCTCCATCCACATGTGGACCGTTCTCACGGACCTTCCGATCACTGCCGCCAAAAGCGCGGCGCGTATTCAAGGGGGGTTCTGGCTGGTGTTTTACCTGATCCTGCTGCCCATGATCGAGCTCCACGTGGGGATCGGCTTCTATCGCATCGCGGTGAAGTGGGGCTTTGTGCGACGAAAAGGGCGCAAAGGCTTCAAGGGGTTCGAGAACATCCTCACAGGGATTTTCATTCTCATCGGGCTCATAACGATCATTCGATTCCTGACGCTGCCGATTTGAGTCGGGACGGCCGGCTGATCGTTCGGCCCGGCGGAGGGACCCTGCACGAGGCAGGGTAAATCCCAAATGCGCTTAAAGGAGTGATGTCATTGGAAACCGTATACACTGATCTGCTATGCATAGGTGCGGGACTGGCCGGGGAGCGTGTGGCCATTGAGGCCGCATCCGCGGGATTCGAGGCTGTTTGCCTGAGTATCGTGCCCCCGAGACGCTCCCATTCCTCTGCTGCCCAGGGAGGTATGCAGGCGTCCCTGGGCAATTGCGTCATGGGGACGGGCGACTGCCCGGATATCCATTTTCAGGACACCGTCAAAGGGTCCGACTGGGGGTGCGACCAGGAAGTGGCCCGCGTGTTTACGCAAACCGCGCCACAGGCCGTCCGTGAGATGGATTTCTGGGGGATCCCCTGGAACCGCGTGGAGCCCGGCAAGTCCACCTATTTCAAGGGCGGGAAACAATTCGAAAAGGTGGAGGCCGCGGAAAAGAAAGGCCTCATAACGGCCAGAGATTTCGGAGGAACCGCCAAATGGCGAACCTGTTATACTTCCGATGGAACGGGGCACACCCTTCTCTACACCATGGACAACAAGGTGGTCGAACTCGGTGTCACCGTCCATGACCGGATGGAGGCCATCGCCCTGGTGCACGACGGACAGACCTGTACCGGTGCCGTGGCCAGATGCCTCAAGACCGGCAGGCTGAGGGTTTACCTCGCCAAAGCCACACTGATCGCCACCGGGGGCTTTGGTCGCATCTACCGGGAGACCACCAACGCGGTGATCAACGACGGCGGAGGCGCCATCGTGGCCCTGAATACGGAAATCGTGCCCATCGGCAACCCCGAGGCCATCCAGTTTCACCCCACTGGCATCGTCCCCACCAATATCCTGGTGACCGAAGGGTGTCGGGGCGACGGAGGCACCTTGCTGGATGTGAACGAGAACCGCTTCATGCACGAATACGAGCCCACCAAGGCGGAGCTGGCCTCCCGGGACGTGGTTTCCCGGTGGATGACCCATCACATCCGAAAGGGGCTGGGTGTGAAGAGCCCCTACGGGGACCACCTGTGGCTCGACATCCGGCACCTGGGTGCCCATCACATAAAGACCAAGCTGCGTGAGGTGGAGGAAATCTGCAACAACTTCTTGGGGATCGACCCCATAACCCAGCTCATACCGGTGCGGCCAGCCCAGCATTACACCATGGCGGGGGTGCGCACGGATAAGAACGGGGCGGCCTATGGCCTTCGGGGGCTGTTCTCCGCCGGCGAGGCGGCCTGCTGGGACCTTCATGGGTTCAACCGGCTGGGGGGCAACTCCCTGGCGGAGACAGTGGTGGCCGGGAAAATAGTGGGTGAAAAGATCGCCGAATTCCTGCAAGGATACGAAATGCGCTACGACACCGCCGTTATCCGTGACACCGTGGCCAAAGAGCAGGAACGGATCGAACGTCTCATCCACTGCAAGGACGGGAAGGACAATGTCTTTGCCGTCCGGGACGCCATGCAGGACGAGCTCATGGATAGGGTGGCGATCTTCCGAAACGGCAAGGACCTGCAACAGGCGGTGGACAACCTGCAGGACATTTACGCCCGTTCGAAAAAGGTGGGCCTTCGCTCCAACGGCGTGGGGGCGAACCCGGAATTGGCAATGGCCCTGAAAATCCAAGGGATGGTGAAGCTGGCTTTGTGCACCGCCTACGCCGCACTCCAGCGAACGGAAAGCCGGGGGTGCCACGCACGGGAGGATTACGAAGCCAGAAACGACCGGGACTGGCTCAAACGGACCCTGGCTACATGGAAAGAAGGAGATGACCTGCCGACCCTCGACTACGAGCCCGTCACCAAGGTCATGGAAATGCCGCCGGGAGAACGGGGATACGGGGCGAGCAAGATCATACCCGGCGAGTATCCCGGCGAATAGGCGTGGGGCCATGGGCCCACATCTGATAAAGCATAGGCGGAGATAAGGATGGGTAGAAAACTCACATTCGAGATATTTCGTTTCAATCCGGAAGACCCCCGATCCGTGCCCCATACGGATACTTTTTATCTGGAAGAAACCGAAAGCATGACCCTTTTCATCGCGCTGACCAAGATCAGGGAAGAGCAGGATCCCTCTCTTCAATTCGATTTTTGCTGTCGCGCGGGCATTTGTGGTTCGTGCGCCATGATGATCAACGGGAGACCCGGCTTGGCCTGCAAGACACTGATCAAGGAGCTCCCTGAGGCAATCACCTTGCTGCCCCTGCCCGTGTTCAAACTGGTGGGTGACCTGTCCGTCGACACGGGGACCTGGTTCCGGGCCATGAACGAGAAGGTGCAGTCTTGGATCCATACCACCGAAACCTTCGACCCGAACGCAGAGGAATGCACCCTTCCCAACGAACGGGCAGAGGAGATATACGAACTGGAACGTTGCGTGGAGTGCGGCTGCTGCGTGGCTTCCTGCGGAACGGCCAACATGCGGGAGGATTTCGTGGGGGCCGTTGCCCTGAACCGTATCGCACGCTTCATGATGGATCCCAGGGACCAGCGCACCGAAAAGGAGTACTTCGAGATCATCGGTACGGACCAGGGTATTTTCGGGTGCATGGGACTTTTGGCATGCGAGGACGTGTGCCCCAAGAACCTTCCCCTTCAGGACCAGCTCGGCATCCTCCGGCGCAAGATGGGTTGGAGTGCCGTGAAGAATCTGTTCCGGCTCCTGTGAAGAGCCGTCCTGCGGGGGTGGACGCGCACCTTCCGTGCCGGGAGGGATCGAGTTCACCCCCAAGCCGCTTCCACTGCAAACACCAGGTGGTGAACCGGCGATGGGCGCCACGCGAAAAATGGTTGGGACCGTGAAGACCGCCGCCCCCGGCACCTCACCGTCCGGCAAAAAATGTTGAAGCACCGGAACTCTCATGGGATCTTGCGGAGCCCTCGAAATAGAGGTCAAGTTTCACCTCGAAGACGTTGAACAGATGCGGCATCGTGTCTTGGAAATGGGAGCCCGCCACAGGGGAACCTGTTTCGAGTCCAATACTCTTCACGATGACGCAGTGCAATCGCTGTCAAAGGGCGGCCGCCTGCTTCGGCTGCGGCAGGACGACGCCTGTCGCCTTACCTACAAGGCTCCGAGGCAAGGGCAGTGTCCTCAGTTCAAGGTGCACAGGGAAACGGAGGTGGTCGTCAGCGATGCCGCCGCCATGCAGCGTATACTGGAGGCCTTGGGATTTCCCGCTACAAGACGGTACGAAAAATACCGGGAGACGTACTCTTACGCAGCCACGAGCATTCTCATCGACACCCTTCCTTACGGAAGCTTCGTGGAGCTGGAGGGAGAGCCCGCCGACCTGCGGGCCGTCTCCCACAGGCTTGGTCTCATCTGGCACCGAAGGATTCTCGCCACCTATATCGAGATGTTCGAGATCATCAAGGCAGACAAGGCCCTTGATTTTGTGGACGTGACGTTTTCGAACTTCCAGGACCTGCGTCTCGTCCTGGACGATTACCTGCTGCGGTTCGAAGCGGGGTGGGAGTAGGGCGGGAAGTCTCTGCGGCCATGAAGCGTTTCTCCATAATGAGCCTCAACCTGCGTTTCGGACTGGCCGACGATGGGCCCAACGACTGGCAATTTCGCAAGAAGGCCCTTCCGCTGCTCTTTGACACGTATCAGCCCGATTTCATATGTTTTCAGGAAGCCAACGATTTCCAGGTGGATTTTCTGCACGAGATTCTCCGTCGCCGCGGCATGGTCGGCAGGCGACAACCGGCACCGCCTTTTTGGCAGAGCAATGTGATTTTTCACCCCAATGAATGGGTCTGCCGGTACAGTGACCTGTTCTTTCTCAGCCCCACCCCCACCGTCCCGAGCCGTTTCCGCCAAAGCCGGTGGCCGCGACAGGCCGTCGTGGCTCGTTTTCGGAATGCGACGCGGTCTCTGACCGTCGTCAATACCCATTTCGACTTTGCCGTGGAAGTGCGTATCAGAAGCGCCCGGCTCATCATGGAGCTTCTCACCACGGTCCCGACAAGCGACCCTGTGATCATCACCGGTGATTTCAACGCCGCGCCCGGGAGTCCTTGTTACAACCTCCTGACCGGAAAACAGCCCCACGAGGCGCCGGGACCGTTCTTCAGAGACCCCTTCGACGCCACCTTTCCCGGCACCCAGCACGGGTTCACGGGCACCGCGAAAAGCGCGCGTATCGACTGGATACTTTTCCGGGGGCCCCTTCACCCCTTGGAGCGCCGAATCGTCCAGGAGCGCTTCGAAGGGATGTACCCGTCGGATCACTTCCCTGTTTTGGCACACTTCGAGTGGAAGGAAGAGGGCGCTTGGGCCGATTGCAAAGGAGATGACCGCCCGGAGCCCTGCTCCAGGCAGCCCCAGCTTGCACAAAAGGGATTCTCAGGCACAGTCTAATCCTTCAGTCCCAAAATGGAAATCGCGCAGGTGAGCGCGCCGAAGGCCGTGCCGCCGAGGTTATGGGTGAGGCCCAGGGTCGGATTCTTGCGCTGCCGGGGCCCCGCCTTTCCCTGAAGCTGCTTGTAAACCTCATAAATCATTCTTAATCCGCTGGCGCCGATGGGATGGCCGAAGCACTTGAGGCCCCCATCGGTGTTGACCGCGAGCTCTCCGTCGAGGTCGAAGACCCCCGCCTCCACGAATTCCTTGGCCTTGCCCCGGGGCGCCCAGCCGAGGTCCTCATAAATGAGCATTTCCGTGATGCTGAAACAGTCATGGACGATGGCGTGGTCGATCTGCCTGAATGGATCCTTGATTCCCGCCTGTTCGTACGCCATCCGGGAAGCCCTCACCTGCTGCTCCACATGGACATAGTCCGCATCGTCCAGCAGCTCCGCCTGTTTTCCCCCACAGGTCGTTGCCAGTGCTTTCACCAGGACGTAGTCGTCTCGGAAGCTCCTGGCCAGGTCGGGCCGGGTGACGATGGCGCAGGCCGCGCCGTCACTGACCGCGCAGCAGTCGAACAGACCGAGGGGCCAGCAAATGGGAGGGGCGTTTATCACCTGGTCAATGGTGACTTCCCTGCGGAAATGGGCTTTTGGCGAGAGCGTTCCGTTATGATGACTCTTCACCGAGACACGCGCCATGCCCCGTTTGAGTTCCTCGATTCCCATGCCATAGTGGTGGGCGTATCTGACCGCGGCCAAGGCGAAGATGACGGGCGGCGGCGAGTTGATCTCCACCTTTGAACCCGGGGCCTGGGCACCACCCAATCCGGTGTAACCGGAATCCTTGAGCTTTTCCACTCCGGCCACCAGAGCGATATCACAGGCTCCGGCGGCAACGGCATAGCACGCGTTCCGAAACGCGTCCGTAGCGGTGGCACATGCGTTTTCCACCCTGGTCACCGGAACATAATCCAGTTTCAAGGGGTGGGCGAGAGTGGTCCCCGTCAACCCCGATCCCACCGTACCCACCCATGCAGCCTGAATGTCGCCTGGGTCGATTCCCGCATCTTCGTAACACTCGTAGGCCGCCTCCACCAGAAGGTCTTCCGCACCGGCGTCCCATCGTTCTCCGAAGTTGGTACACCCCATGCCGATGATGGCGACTTTGTCTTTGATGCTCTCCATGATTCCTCCTATGGTCTGGAAGCGTTGCCTGGTGCACTCACCGCCGGTCCTCTGCCATTAAATCGGAGTCCGCTCTCCCTCGCGGCATGGGGTTCTTGACGTTTCTCACGGCCCCTAGACAGCCTCTTTCGCTAACACAACGGTTATTTTGACACCCCCAATTATGCCCACTGCTACTGATGACTTATAGCCACACTGCCCATAATCGTCAAGGCGATCGGATCATGCCGCCCATGTTCGACCAAGTTTGGAATACTGTTGTGGGGCCGGCGGGGGGAAAAACCCAACCGCCCGGAGCGATGATCGAGGGGATTTCACTCATCCCGAACACGGGTTGAAGGCCCGGTGGCAATAGATGCGCGGTGAAGATCCTTGCTCCCCCAGCGACGGTTGATACCTTCCCAGACACGGCCAAGAGCCCCGCTGATTCCCCCAGGCATGAAGTACATGAAGCCGATGAGAAACAGGCCGTACACCGCCCACGGCGCCGCCTTCGATATCTGCTCGGCCACGTTGGGGACGAACTGGAGGAAAAGGCCGCCATAAACGGCCCCGGAGATGGAGGCAAGGCCGCCGACTACCATGCCCACGAGAAACGATATGGAAAGGAAGATATTGAAACTGTCGGGGGCCACGAACTGGACCACGGTGGCGCCCAGTGCTCCTGCAATCCCCGTGCAGCAGGCGCTCACCGCGAAGGTGAGAGACTTGACAAGCGCCGTGTTGATCCCCATGGCCTGGGCCGCCACATGGTGGTCGCGGATCGCCACGATAGCCCTTCCCGAACGGCTCCGCAAGAGGTTCCGTACCGCGATGAAAACAGCCACCGTGACGGCCAATGTGAAGAAGTAGAGCCACTGGTCCTGGCTCAAAGGCAGACCAAACGGTGATTCGGGTTTGAGAATCACTATGCCCTGGACGCCGCCGGTCCAGCGTTCCAGCCGGCCGTATTTGAGGATCTGCGGGACCGCGATGGCCAGGCCCAGGGTGGCCACGGCCAGATAGAGGCCCTCCAGCCGCAAGGCAGGCAGCCCGAACAAGAAGCCGATGACCAGGCAGACCAAGCCGGCAACGGGCAGGGTGAGGTAATAGGGCACCGACCAGCGCGCCATCATTATCGCCACGGTATAAGCGCCCACGGCGTAGAATGCCCCGTGACCCAGCGAGAACTGACCGTTGTAGCCGGTCAGGATGTTGAGCCCAAGAATGGCGATGGCGTAAACCAGGGCAAGGGTGAACTGAAAGGTTCGATAATCGCTGGAGACAAGGGGCACCACCACGGCAACAACCCCGACGGTCGCCATGCTCAGTTTCTTCCAGGAGGGTGCGCGCAGACCCCAAAGCGTGGCCGAGCTGACAGCGGACGGCATCGTTCAGACCCTCGTGACCGAGACCTTGCCGAAAAGACCGGCGGGCCGCACCAACACAACCAGCACGATGATCACAAGGGCCACGGTCAGTTTGAGCTCGTTGCCCACAAAAGGCACGTAGGTTCCCACAAGGTTTTCCATCACGCCCACCATGAAGCCCCCCAAGACCGCTCCCCCTGGATTGCCGATGCCTCCCAGAAGGGCCCCTGCGAAACCGTAGAGCAGGATGCCGGACATCATGCCCGGATCGAGAAACACGATGGGGGCCACCATCATGCCTGCCACCGCTCCCACAGAGGCGGCAAGGCCCCAGCCCAGCGCCAGCATCCGGCCAACACGGATGCCCACGAGCCGGCTGGAGACCGGGTTTTGGGCCGCTGCCCTCATGGCAAGCCCCAAAGGCGTGAACCGGAAAAAGAAGTACAACAGCGCCATCACGGCCAGCGTCACCACGACGACACCGACAGCGTGCATGGGCACGGCCGTGCCTGCGATCAGCTCGAGAGGCTGGTCCGGAAACGGGCTGGGGAACGGTTTTATGGTGTGGGTCCAGATCCAGCCCGCCACGCTGTTGAATACGACCAAAAGGCCGATGAAGACGATGACGATGGAAAGCATCGGCGCGTTCTCAACCGGTCGGATGACCAGCCGTTCGATGAGAATCCCGCCGACAAAGGAACAGCCAACGGTGAGGAAAAAAGCCGGCCAGTACGGCATCCCGGCGTTGACGAGCGTCCAGGCGATATACGTGCTGAACATCGCCATCTCCCCCTGGGCGAAATTGATGAGCCCGGTGGCCTGGTAAATCATCACGAGAGAAAGGGCGAGGCTTGCGTATATGCCCCCCGTGGCAAGCCCGGCCACCAACTGCTGGATGAGAAGATCCATCTTGACTCCCGGGGTCCGGTGGGTCACATGCGCCCCTGAACCCCCTGCCGGGGCTCGCGCCAGCCCCCGAATCAGTAACCAAGATAGGAGCGGCGCACCTTTGCGTCCCCCTTGATTTGCTGCGCCGGTCCCGACAGGACGACACGACCGGTCTCCAGCACATAGGCCCTGTCTGCAAGGTCAAGAGCCAGGGAGGCATTCTGCTCCACCAGGAGGAGGCTGACGCCCTGCTCCTTATTGATCAAACCCACGATGCGGAACATCTCCTCCACGATCAGAGGGGCCAACCCGAAGGACGGTTCGTCGAGGAGCATGGCGCGGGGTTTGAGCATGAGGGCCCGGCCCAGGGCGAGCATCTGCTGCTCGCCCCCGCTCAGAGTGCCCGCCTGCTGCTTCCGGCGGTTTGCCAGGGGTGGAAAGTGGTCGTACACCTCGGCCAGATCCCTGGCGACCCCTTGCCTGTACTTGCGCGTGTAGGCGCCGAGCCGCAGGTTCTCCTCGACGCTGAGGCCTGTGAAGGTACCCCGGCCATCGGGGACATGGGCAACACCGAGACGCACGATATCCTCGGTGGCCATGCCGTCGATCCTTCTTCCGTCAAACCGAATCTGCCCCCTGGTCTTCACCATGCCGCACAGGCTTCTCAGCGTCGTGGTCTTGCCCGCTCCATTGGCGCCCAGAATGCCGGTGATGCCCCCGTGGTCCAGGGTGAAATCCAGCCCGAACAGCACCTCGGTCGATCCGTAGGAGGCATGAAGGCTTCTGACTTCGAAGAGCGCGTCCGTCACCGTACAGTCCCCAGGTAGGCGCGGATCACCCCATCGTGGTTCTGAACTTCCAAAGGGCTGCCGTCGGCGATCTTGCGGCCGAAATCAAGGGCAACCACCTTGTCGGACACACCCATGACCAGGTTCATGTGGTGCTCCACCACGAGGATCGTCACCCCCAGATCCGTGCGGATCTTCCGGATCAGGTCGCCGAGAACCTCGACCTCCTCGTGGTTCAAGCCCCCGGCCGGCTCGTCCAAGAGCAGCAGCTTAGGCCCCATTGCCAGTGCCCTGGCAAGTTCCACGCGCTTCTTGGTTCCGAGGGGCAGCCCCGAAACCGGAGCGTGTGCAACGGCCTCGAGGTCGAGAAACCCGACGATGTTCCCAACCCTTTCGAGCAGTTGCCGCTCCTGCCGCAGGGCCCATGGAAGCCGCAGGATATCGTTGACAAAACCGCTCTTCGAAACACAGTGGCCACCGACCAGCACGTTCTCCCTCACCGTCATCGTCTCGAAAAGGGCCAGGTTCTGAAAGGTCCGGCCGATCCCCATTGCGGCAATCCTGTGGGGTGGGGCCTTGAGAAGAGACCGCCCTTCGAACAGGACCTGCCCCCTGTTGGGTGCGTAGAGGCGGCTTATGCAGTTGAACAGGGTGGTCTTACCCGCACCGTTTGGCCCGATCATGCCGCGAATCTCACCAGGTGCCACGGTGAACGAGACACCGTCCAGCGCGACGATTCCCCCAAACCAGACCGCGATGTCCCGGATCTCCAGCAGGGGCGGTGGGGTCTGCCGTTGCATCGACAGAGTCATCGGGCGCTGATCACACCTCCGAACAGCACCCACCTGGCACCATCGAATCGGGCCAGTTGTCCCTGCTCCAACGGGTAGTAGTCGTCCGGACCTGTGTTGATCCTTATGCCGGGAAGCAGCATGGGAAGCTGCAGATCCTCGATGCTCGCGGCCTGTCTCATCACGTTCTCACGGGTCAAATCGTCCCCGCATGCTGCAAGCACATGCACCAGAGTCATGGCGGCGTTATAACCGTAGACATTGAGCGAATCCGCCTTGCTTCCCTGGGGATAATACTTGTCCATCCAGGCCGACCATTCTTCATACTCCTTGCTGTCCTGCCACTGCGGGTCGGTGGGGTCCTTGGCGTACAGAGACGTGATGATGCCCTTGGCCTTCTGGAGCCCCGCGGGGTTGAGAACGGCTCCTACCGAAGTGGAGACCGCGTTGAGAAAATGGGTGGGATGCCATCGTATATCGTGCGCCCTCCGAATGGCCTGTGCGGCGAATTTGGGGGTGGTGACATTGAAGAACACGTCGGCACCCCTGTTCTTCAAAGTGACGATCTGTGAGTCCACCGTGGGGTCGGTCACCTCATAGCTGAGTTCGGCCACTATCTTTTTCCTGCCTCCCTTGCCGAGGGCCTCCTTGAAGCCCGTGAGGTAATCCTTCCCGTAATCGTCGTTTTGGTAAAGGACCCCTATCTTCGCACCCACGATGTTTTCAAGGATGTATTTGGCATAAACGGCGCCTTCCGCGGCATAGGAAGGCTGCCAAGCCATGGTCCAGGGGTATTTTCCTGGCTGCCCCCACATGCTGGCGCCGGAAGCGAGAAAAAGATGGGGCACCCTCTTGACGTTCATGTACGCGTGGACGGCAGCGTTGGTGGGTGTTCCAAGATTGTTGAATATTAAAAGAACCTTCTCTTTCTCCACCAGCCTGCGCACCTGTTCCACCGTCTTGGAAGGGCTGTAGCCGTCGTCCAGGGTCAGGAAGCGGATCTTGCGGCCGTTGATTCCCCCCTTGTCGTTGACCATTTGCATGTAGGCGGCAATCGCCCTTCCGATGGTACCATAGGCAGAGGCAGGGCCGCTGTAGGGGCAGGTATTGCCTATCTTGATCTCAACATCGCTGGCTCCGGGGCCGTACTTGCCTCCGGCGCCGGACGTACCGCCTGCAAGCACGACCGTGAGTGCGGCCACCAGTGAGCACAGTCCTCCTGTTCTGGTCATGACAGATCCTTCCTCCCTTGGCCATCGGCCTTGCGCCCTGGGTTACCGGTGCGGGCTGGCCGGAGTCCCGTGTTGTCGGAGGTATGGACGACACCACGGGGCAAGGTGCCACCCAAGTGTGTCTTGCACGGGCATTCAAGACCAACGCACACTATTTTGCAGGAGACTCCAGGGGCTGTCAAACCGCAGGGCAAGCACCCGTTGCACCATTTTCCACTGCACCCCCTTTGTTTCGAGGAATCTCGATCAGTTAGAGCCGGAAGAGGACAGCTCGGCGAAACGTTTCCAATGCCTCTTATACCTCGCGCCTCCACAAACTGCGCTTATTGTACCCCCTCCCAGAGGGAGGGGGGGATGGAGGAAATGGCAATTTGTGACCGTGCGCAGTATACATCGTCGCGCACCATAGGGCCGGCCAACGGGTGCCGCACATCGAACGTGGAAAAAACGAAAAGGTGAGCTCCACCCCAAGCCGCGCAGGGAGACACGGGAAGCACCTTTTCTCTGACCTGCCGTTCGTCCCACGAACGTCCCATCTCTCGGGCTCCTGTGGCAATACCGTGGGCTGAGACGCTGCGGGACCCAGCCGTCGATACCCGGATGGTCAACAACTTCACCGGAATCCACCCCATGTGTACCTTGCCGCAAACCCATACCCTGCCCAGATTTTTTGGCCTTGATCATCGTTTCGGCCGGGTAGGGTCTGTTTTTTAAAGGCCTTACGATGCGCAATGCTGGGACACCATCCGCGGAGGCCTGTCTGAGTTGAGGTTCTCCCCGAGTGGGCATTGCCAACCAAGAGGACAGTGTTCCACCAGCGGTCGAACTTGGCGGGAACGATGATTGAGGCGGATTTTTTTGACACTTCAGCGTATGGTGTTTAAGTATACCCTGTCAAACAGGGGTTGGCGTTCGCGGCAAAAAATGCCGCGCTATTGCGGCCAGCGGCTCGCCTGGGCCGATGCACCCACGCGCAGGGGTTGGGAAACGAGGAACCAGTGAACGCAGACCATTATGACATAAAGTGGCCCAGACTCCTTCAAGGCACCCTTGTCAGGAGATACCAACGCTTCAAGGCCGACATTCGGCTGCGAAACGGCCACCTGGTTACGGCCCACTGTCCCAATTCGGGCAGCATGCTCACCTGTAGCGAACCGGGAAGACGCGTCTTTCTCTCCCGCAGCGACAATCCCAGGAGGACCTTGAAGTACACCTGGGAGTTGATCGAAATGCCCACCAGCCTGGTGGGTGTCAACACCGCTGTTCCCAATCGACTGGTGGCAACGGTGGTGGTCCGCGGCACGATCCCCTCCCTTTGGGGATACGATACGGTGCGCACCGAGGTACCCTACGGCGAGAATTCCAGGATCGACATCTTACTGGAAAACCCTTCTTCGCGGTGCTTTGTGGAAGTCAAGAACTGCACGCTGGTGCGTGCCGGTATCGCCTGCTTCCCAGATGCCGTGACCCAGAGGGGTCTCAAGCACCTCGAGGAGCTTCAGCGTGTGGTACGGGATGGGCACAGGGGTGTCATGTTCTACCTGGTTCAAAGGATGGACGCCCGGCTCTTCAGACCGGCACACCTCATCGATCCGGCCTACGGAAAGGAGCTGCGGAAAGCGGCCTGCAGCGGTGTGGAGATCCTCGTCTACGACGTGTGTGTGGATGGCACGGGCATCCGTATCCGCAGGGCCCTGCCCTACGACATCTGAGTGCGTGTCTCCGGTGCTCATCATCGTTCCGGCAACCTTCGATCACCGGTGGAATGCTGTCGGTTGGCGGGCGATGCTCACCACAAAAAAAGCCTGCGGCATGGATGCGGCCGAGATGCCCGTGCACCCGGCAAAGGCAGCAGAAACCGAAATATCTTCTTGCCCCTTTCCCTGACCAACGCCATTGCCTCCCGGCCGAAACGATGATCAAGGCCCGGTTGGGCGGGAAGCCCCTTTCCTTTTCCTGCGAAGATTGTTGAGGTCTTCCCCCCTTTTCCCGGTGAAGGGAAGCAGGAGCATCCATCCCATGTCCTGCTTCTGCGCGTTTCTGTAAGGCCCCATCCCTATGGCCATTTTTTCGTGGCCATCGCGGGGCTGAGCCTGATAGGTCCTGAACAACCTGTCCCACACCGCGAGATTGAATCCGAAATTGCTGTTCATCTCGCCGACAATGACCGAATGGTGCACCCTGTGCATGTCGGGCGTGACCACGAAAAGCCGGAGCACGCGGTCCAGGGAAAGGGGAAGGCGAAAGTTGCTGTGATTGAACATGGCCAGGCCGTTCAAGATGACTTCAAAAAGCACCACGGCCGCCGGTGGCGGTCCCAAGGCATACACCGCAGTGAGCTTGATGCCCGTCGAGATGAAGATCTCGATGGGGTGGAAACGCAGCCCCGTGGTCAGATCGAAATCCAGATCCGCATGGTGCATCATGTGAATGCGCCACAGGGTGGGCATGGAATGGAAAACCACGTGCTGCAGATAGATCACCCCGTCCAGGACCACCACGGCGACCACCACCGAAAGCCAGTAGGGAAGGTCCCCATGGTTGAGCAAACCCACACCCCTTTCCTGAGCGGCCACGGCCATGGCAACCGGGAGGACGGGAAGCAGCGCACGCACCAGGAGGCTGTCGAGAACAACGATCCCCAGATTGTTGATCCAGCGCCTGAGCCTGCCGGTTCGTGGGACCCGACGGGGGGCCAGCCGTTCGGCACCGGCCATGAGAAGCAGTATGCCGAAGAAAAAACCGAGTCTGATGACCTGTTCCTGTTGCATGGATTAGCGCCTTTGTGCCATGTGTCCGAGGGGGTTCGAGGATCTGGAGGGGATTTGCACCCGGTATACTTCGCGCGTCCGCAAACTGTGCCTTTTATACACTCTCCCCGGCGATCTCCCTGAGGGCGTGGGGGATGCAGTAAATCGCAACTTGTGATCACGCAGTATGAGTCACGTACGCTCTAAAGGGGATCGGCCGTGCGGCTCAGCGTCACCGGGGTCCCTACACACGCTGCGAGGCGTTCCTTCGCACTGCCGCGGTCTACGGCGATTTCCAGGAGCCCCCGGCTGCCCATTACCGCCACGAGACTGCCCGGCTCCTCGGAAGCATAGCCTGTAGAAATCCCTTTGATGCGCACAGGGCCTACCTCAATCGTGAGATCTTGGGCTCCCCACAGCTGCAAGTAACCACTTAGCGCGGCCTTGTGGATGTTCGTCACCAGGTTGCCAAAGCGGTCCCAGGCAAGGACCTGCCCCAGCAGTTTTCCCCCTTGCTCCACACGGGGTGCGGGTGTGCGCAGGAGCACGCACTCCTGTGGCGGAACCAGGGGACCCACGTCCTGCAAAGGTGCGCCCAGACTGAGGTGAGCGGCCACGGGGGCGAAGATATCCCTTCCGTGAAACGTGTGGCTGACCCGTGGCAGGAAGTAGGAGGTATTTTCCACCGAAAAAACGGATTCGGTACCGTCCCCTGCCAGGATCGGGGTCAACAATCCGTTGTCGGGGGCTAGGAACAGGTGGCCCCTGTGTCGTGCCGCAAGGACACGCCTCGCGGTCCCAACACCCGGATCCACCACTGCCACGTGCACCGTTTCCTGGGGGAAGTACTCGTAGGATGCGGCCAGGGCAAGGCCTGCCTCCAAGAGGTTGTGTCGCGGCACCTGATGGGTGAGATCCACGATACGTGCCCGGGGGTTGACGTTGAGGATCACCCCCTTCATCACCCCCACGTACTCTTGCTCCAGCCCGAAATCGCTCAGCAGCGTTATGATGGGCACCGACGTCTTCCCACTGCCGATCGGCATTTTTACAAAAACAGCTTGGTCAGCGGCGCTGCCCCCAGGTGGCGGTAGGCAGCTTCAGAGGCCTTGCGGCCCGAGGAGGTCCTTATCAAGAGGCCGGTTTTCAGCAAGAACGGCTCCACCACATCCACCAACGTATCGGTTTCCTCTTGCAGGGTTGCGGCAATGGCCTCAATCCCCGCCGGCCCCCCCCTGTAAAAGTCTATGATGGTCTTCAGATAGCGCCTGTCCAGGGTCGTCAACCCCATCCCATCCACCCCTTCCAAAAGGAGCGCCTCATGAACGGTTCTTTCCGAAATAACCCCGTCGGCCCTGACCTGTGCGTAGTCACGCACCCGTTTGAGGAGCCGGTTGACAATTCTCGGAGTCCCCCGGGATCGCCTCGCCAGTTCCTGGGCCCCGGCGTCTTCCATGGGGATTCGCAACAGGGCCGCAGACCTTTTGGCGATCCGCACCAGATCTTCCACGTCGTAGAAATCGAGACTGCGAAAAATGCCGAAGCGGTCCCTCAGGGGGGCGGACAAGAGCCCAACCCTGGTGGTGGCCCCCACCAGAACGAAACGGTTCAGCCGATACCGGTGGCTCCTGGCATGGATTCCCTTGTCAAACACAAAGTCCACCGCAAAATCCTCCATGGCCGGGTAAAGCAGCTCCTCCACCGTCTTGGGCGTTCGATGGATCTCGTCCACGAAAAAGACGTCGTGCTCCTCAAGGTGGGTGAGGATGCCCAGCAGGTCCCCTCCTTTCTCCAGCGCAGGCCCCGAGGTAACCGTCAGGTTGGCCCCCATCTCGTTGGCGATTATGTGGGCAAGCGTGGTCTTGCCGAGGCCGGGGGGGCCGTGAAAGAGGACGTGATCGAGGGTCTCTCCCCGCTCCAGTGCCGCCTGAATCGCGATTTGGAGCGTCTCGACCACTTCGGCCTGTCCCACGTACTCGTCGAGTCTCCCGGGGCGCAGGGAGCTCATTTCCCGGTCTTCGTCGATCGGCAGGGTACATGCCGTCATTATCCCCTCTGAGTGGGCAATCTCTTGTTTCACCATTTGCGAGCCTGCACCCGATAAACGGCGTCAAAGAGCTGCTCGGGAGTGGAGATATCCGGCGACTGCTCCATGGCCCTTGCTATCATTTCTTTCGCGTCCACAGCCTTGTGACCCAACTGGCTGACAAGCACTCTCAAAACCTGTTTCCTGAAATCCTCCTGGGGGGCAGGAACATCCGCCTCACCGTGGCGAATCATGGCGAATTTTCCCATCTTGCCGGAAAGGGCCGCCACAATCTTCTGGGCGGTACGCCCTCCCACCCCCTTGAGCTTTCTCAACGTCTCCGTGTCGTTCGCCTCGATGGCGTGGGCGATCTCACGCACCGGGATGCTCATGGCCTCGATGGCCTTCATGGGCCCCACGGCATCCACGGACAGGAGCAGGTCGAAAAATTCCCTTTCCACCTCCAGATTGAAGCCGATGAGCACCGGTCGAGGCTGCCGTTCCGTCTGGTGATGGAAGATATACAAGGAAACCGAATCCCCCTCCGATTTGCCACGGAAGCTCCTGCGCACGATAACCGGCAGGAGCACCTCGTAACCCACTTGGTTGGCCAGGAGCAGAATGCGGTCTTCTTCCTTTTTCAGCAGCGTTCCTTCCAGGTATCTGATCATGGCAACCGGCCCTTGGTTTCACCAGCCCATGGACTTTGGGGACCCTTCAGGCCCTGCGGATCTGAAAAGCCCGATCAAGGCAAGGGCAAGGGCGTCCGACGCATGGGAAGGCGTGATGGGAGTGGTTCTGCGAAGGTGGCGCCTTACGGACCGTTCAAGCTGGGCCTTACTGGCGCTTCCGTTACCGGTCAGGACCTTCTTTGCCTCCCGTACGGCCACTTCCCATACCGGAACGCGCGCATCGCAGCCGGCTATGAGAATCGCCCCGGTCACCTTCCCCAACAGAATCCCGGACTTGGGGTATTTGGTCAAAGAAAAGACATCTTCCACCACGATCAGATCCGGCCGCCGGGCTTCCAGCATTTCCTTAAGCTGCGCATAGATCAGATGCAGCCGCGACGGAAGAGGCTCCCCTGCCTCAGTGACCACCGTGCCGAAAGAGTACGCCGTCACCCCTCGGCGCGTGCCCTCCACCAGCGCCACTCCCGTGTGCCCCAAACCCGGGTCTATTCCGGCGATCTTCACGGCGCATCCCCGCTATGATCCACTTTCGGGAGCGCCTTGACAGGATCCCAACTTTGCTTTCACTGCTGTGTACACGATTCACCCGCAGAGCGGCCGCACCTACTGCGATGCCTTGAGGGAGTCGAGCTTGCTCTTGGCAATCTTGCTTTCAGGCGCGTCGGGGTATTTGCTGATCAATTCTGTCATCACCAAACGGGCATTCTTGTCGTCCTTGAGCATTGCGAAGGCCATGGCCTGCTTGAGAAGGGCCGCAGGCACCTTGTTTCCCTTCGGGTATTTTTCCATGACCTTTTGGTACTCGATGATCGCCTTTTCGTACCACTTCTCGGAATAGTAGCTGTCTCCGATCCAGAAAAGGGCATTGTCCGCATCCTTGGACTCCGGAAACCTGGCTAAGAAGGCGCTGAGTTGTTGTCGAGCCGTCTCGAAGTCCCCCCTGTCATAGGCATCCTTGCCCTTCGCGTACAACTGGTCGGCAGGCAGGCTTCCCTCCGCCTTCTTTGGAGCATCCCTTCCCTCGGATGCCTTGTCGCCGGCCTCCAATCCCACGTACGTTTCCAACCTGGCCAGTCGCTCGCGCAGGGTGTTCTGGCTCTCCCGGACCCGGTTCCATTCTTCCCCTTCCAGCCTGCCCGCACTCCGGGCCGCACCCATCTTCGTTCCCACAAGGTGTTCGGTCTCCTCCAGCCTGCCCTGCACCTGCCGGTTTTCTTCCCGCAACGCGTCGAGGGAGACGCGCAATTGGGCCACTTGGTCTCTCAGGCCCTTTTCGCTCTGGTCCTGATCTGAGCCACGCCTTTGCAGGCCGGCTTCCATGTCTTCGGCTCTCCCTTCGAGACGCGCCATCCGTGCTTCCATGTCCCGGCCCTTTTCTTCCAGGGCCACCACCCGGTTGTGGACCATGACCAGATCCTCTTCCATGGAGCACCCACCGGTCACCAGAAGCGCCATGATCGTCACACACCAGGTATACCTGCGGAAAAACCGTGTCCGACCGCGCTGCCCTCTACCTTTCATGATGCTCATGACGGCCTCCCTTTCGGGCCCACCCTTTTCCGGCCCCATGCTTGCCGCTTTTCCCATAGAGACACGGATCCGCCGGCTGCCGCGTGCTCACGATTCCTCTCGAGGGTTCGAAAACAAACTCCCCCCTCCCCGCAGGGCGCTCGGGGAAGGGGGAACCCTGGGGCAGGCGGGAAAACGGCCCTCTGTCAATCGGGGACGAAATGGGCTCGCCGGTTCCTGGCCCATGCCTCCTCGCCCTGCCCCGGGTCCAGCGGGCGCTCCTCGCCGTAGCTGATCGTCCTGAGCCGGTCGGCCCCTATGCCCAGATCTTGCAGGAAGATCCTCGCGGCATGGGCGCGCCGATCCCCCAATGCCAAGTTATACACCTGCGTCCCACGCTCGTCGCAATGCCCCTCTATGAGCACCCGCACTTCGGGGTTGTCCCGAAGCCAGTCCGCCTTTCTCCTCAGGGTCTCCTGTGCCTCGGAAGTCAGAAAAGCACTGTCGAAGTCAAATTGTATGTCTTCGCTCACGAACCTTGCGCGCTCTTCACTCATCTGCTGGGGACTGCCTCTTCTTTTCAACGCCTCCTCCCGCAGACGCTCTTCCTCTATGGCTCTTTTCCGGGCCGCCTCGGCATCCTGAGCCGCCCTGCGCTCGGCTTCCCTCTGTGAATCCGTTTCACCCGGTCTGACGACCGGGGCGTCGGACTGTATGGTCTTCCTGGCGCAAGAACTCGTCGCAAAAAGCAATGCAACGGCCAAAGGTAACACAACTCCCGCCGATAGGGCTCTTTTCATAAACCTTACTCCTCCTTTCGAAAATGCCTCGCACTCAGGGCGCGCTCAGGCATGGGCCGCCATTTTGGCGGACCTTCCCACCCGGCAGCGTCGCACGTCGGTGGAACAGCACCACCGGGCACCCGCCTCCTGCCCTGCGCGCCCATCCAGTCTTCAAAAACGCTTGTTCTCAGGCGAGCCTCACTTTCGTGCACGAGGTGCTTTGGGTCGACCGGTGCACGCCGCAAGGCACGGCTCCAAACCACCCAGGCCCCTTCCGGCTTCAAGGACCGCTCGCCCTCGGTGACCAGCTCGGATCGGTCTGTTGTCCGGGAAGGCTCAAAAGGGGACGCTGCTCCGTTCCTTGCGCCGTCATCACATAAATCCGATAGGGCCCCTGCCGGTTGGAGCTGAACACGATCAGGGTCCCGTCGGGGGACCACGAAGGAGACTCGTTGCTGCCCGTCTTTGTCGTCAGACGGGTCCTGTTCTCTCCGTGGACCCCCACCGTGTAAATATTGGAGCCCCCGTCCTCCAGGGAAACGTAGGCGATCCTGTCTCCCCTGGGGCCCCAACTTGGAGAAGTGTTGTTGCGCCCCTGGAAGGTTATACGTTCCACCTGATCGCTGTCCAGATCCTTCACATGTATTTGGGGGCTTCCTGAGCGGGTGGAGACAAAGGCTATCTTCTTGCCGTCGGGCGACCATGAGGGAGAGACATCGATACCCCAGCTCGTGGTCAGCCTCTTAATGATTTCCCCCTTTCCGGTCAACAGGTAAATCTCCGGGTCCCCCGTATGGGAGAGCGTGGCTGCGAGCTCGAATCGCCCCGGTGTCCAGGCTGGACCGATGTTCACTCCCTCATAGTCCACGACGGTTCCCCGCTTGGACTCCAGATCGTATATGTACAGGTGGGGTCCGCCCTTCTTGTAGGCCGTGTAGGAAAGATATTTTCCGTCCGAAGACCATGCGGGAGAAAGAGCAATCACGCTACCGCGTGTGATCTGCCGGGGCTGGCTGCCGTCGAAGTCGCAAATGTAGACCTCCTTGTTGCCGGGCGTGGTGGAGACAAAGGCGATTTGGGTGTCGAAGATCCCCCTGGTCCTCGTCAGGAAATAGACCACTTCCCCGCAGAATAGGCGGATCATCCGCACCAGATCGCTCATCTGCCCCCTGTACCTTTTACCGACAAGAAGCCGTGCCTGAAACGTGTCGAGGAGCCGCAGTTCCAGGTCCAGCCCCCCCTCGCGCATCGCTATCCCGCCCGTGACAAGCAGCTCGGCGCCCACCGATGTCCAGTTGGCGAAATTGACCGTTTCCACCGTTATCCCAGACTTCTGGGGGTCCACGATGAAGGCCTCTCGATCCAGGACGTTGAAAAAGCCCGTAAAGGCCAGGGTCTGCGCCGTCAGGTCCGCACCGCGAAGCGAAGCGGTCTCCGCCTCTTCGCCCCCGGCGAGGACCTTGAATCTCGGCACCGCCAAAGGGATCTTCCTTAGAAAAGGGTTCCTGATGTCTATATAGTCGTAAGCCCCGAGACACTGTCCGGAAGGGAACAAAAGGAGCAGAAGGACCGGTACTGCCAGAATGCCCCCCCACCTTTTCATGGGCCGTCTCGTCCACTTTTCACTGCGGGCGGTAACCCTCACCGTGCGCCCCCCCTGTTCAAGCCGCCGGGCGTGAATTTGAGTCCTATGGTGTACGAAGGTTTGAGGTATCCCTGGGGAAGGGGTGGAAGCGGATTGGATTTTTTCACTGCCCGGTAAGCGGACTCGTCCAGGTATTCGTTGCCCGAACGCTTTTCGAACCATGCCTCCTCGATTTCTCCGTCTCGGCCGATCCGGATCATGATCACCGTTTCCAGGTCGCCGTTTCCACGGGCCAGTTGCTCGGAGAAGGCCCAGTTCTTTTCAATCCGATAGCTCAGCTCCAGCTTGTAAAGATCGAGCTGCTCCAGGGCCCTTCCACCCATCACTGCCTCGCCGTTTCCCCCGCTGCCCTCTCGTCCGGCAGGACCGGCGGCGGACACCGTTTGCCTGAGCCTTTCGATGGCGTCGGTGACGCTCTTGGGCCGCTCGCTGTCGATCCGCTCGGACATCTTCTCCACCGATTCCCGGACGACTTCTGACGCGTTGAGGGTCTTCTTCTTCAGGGAGCTTTTTGTCGCCGTCGGTTCGGTCGTTGCTGCCGGTTTCTTGGTGGACGAGACGATCTCCTTGACAGGGGTCGGCCTTTCGGGAATAGGAACGGGCTCTGCTTTGGGGGGTGCGGGTTTGGGTGTTTCAGGATCCGGAGGGGGTTCGGGGTGCCGAGTCGGTTCTACCTCGGGAGGCGGGGCCTGCACCACGGGGGCCTTGGGAGCCTCGGGTCCCCGCGCCTTTGGGGCACCGGGCGACGGGAGGGATACGAGGCTCACATCGATCACTGACGGGGCCAGGGGCAGATGGGACGGCACCCTCGGCAATAAGACGACTGCACCCATCAGGAGCAGATGACAGGCCACCGACAGCCCTGTCATCCCCATCCAGGAGGCGTAATTTTCCACTTCTCGGCCCATAGCCAGATCACGGACCTCACGCGAGGCATCACCGGGCGGTTGGTTTGCCCGTCTTTTCCACAGGCTCGGTGATCACTCCCAGCTTGTCCACACCGGCATCCTTTATCTCGGACATGACCCGGACCACCAACCCGTAAGGCACCTCCCTGTCGGCCCGGAGCAGCACCTGCTGGTCCGGACGGTTCGCATGGATTTGCAGCAGCTTTCCCTGCAGCGCTTCTACGTGCACCTTGAAATCGTTTATGTAGACATCCTGCTTCTTGTCGATGCTGATCACGAGATGCTCGGAGTCCGCGGGCAGCGGGGAAGATGTGCTTTGGGGCAACGCCACATCCACACCCTGCATCATCATGGGGGCGGTGACCATGAAGATTATAAGGAGCACCAGCATGACGTCGACCAGAGGGGTCACGTTGATCTGGGACATGAGCTGGTCGTTGCCGCTCGTCATGGCCATGGCTCAGCCCCCCTTGCGCCGGAGCATTTCCCGCTCCAGAATGTTCATGAAATCCGAGGCGAAATTGCGCATCTCCGACTCGATCATGCGTACCTTGTTCACGAAATGGTTGAACGCGATCACCGCGGGAATGGCCGCCACCAATCCCGCAGCCGTGGCCACCAGGGCCTCGGATATGCCGGGGGCGACCACGGCCAGTGTGGCCGAACCCCTCTGGCCGATCCCTTGAAAAGCATTCATGATACCCCACACGGTCCCGAATAGACCGATAAAAGGCGCCGTGTTCCCGGTGGTGGCCAGGAAAGGCACCATCAGCGTCAGACGGGTCAACTCCGATTCGGTGGCCCTTCGCAGAGCACGTTCGATATTGTCCTTTCCCACGAACAGAGAGTCGGTGGACTTCGGAGTATCTGAACCGGGGTTTTCCTTGTTTTCCTGTTTCCACTGGTTCAGCCTGGTCATTTCCATGTAAGCGACCCGGAAGGCCCTGGCCACGGGGCTGTGCGCGAGCTGCTTTGCCTTGGTGAATGCCTTGGCTAAGTCCCCTGTTCGCCAAAAATATTCGGTGAAAAGCTCGGACTCTTTGCGTGCTTTTCTGAGCTGTCGGTACTTGAAAAAGATGATGGTCCAGGATGCTACGGAAAAGACGAAGAGCACGAGCAACACAAACCGCACCATTGGACCGGCATTGAAAATGAGATGAAAAACGTCTGTTTCAGGAGTCCCCATGGCCAAGCGCGTTGTTGCCTCCATGATAAGGTTACGGGTGCCTCATACACCGAGGTGCCGGTTTTTTTATGATATTTTGTTAATTTATATGAGGAGGTCACAGGTGTCAAGGAGATTGGCGGTTGACCAGGCCCGGATCTTGGTGGTCTTCTCTTGCTCTGGAACCGACACCGGCCGCCGCCTTCACGGATTGACACCTCCGCGCCCTTTTTGTTATCGAGAAGTCCCTGATGGCCTGTGCGACAAGGGACAAGGTGAGCCCGCCGCGCGTGCGCGCGTTGGGCAAAACCCACGGACGGTCGCTGCCTTCCGCCGGGCGTCTCAAACAGGAGGAGGGTGCCATGAAGAAAGCGTCGTGTCTGTTTCTCACCCTGTGGCTCTTCGCCGGATGGGCTTGGGCCGAAACCGTGAAGATCCCGGTGGCTTCTCCTTTCACCGGCCCCCTGGCTTCGTTCGGGGAAGGGGTCAAGAACGGGGCACTGCTCAAGGCAGAGGAGATCAACGCTTCGGGGGGTATCAACGGAACTGCCGTGCAGATAATGCTGGAGGACGAGCTCTGCGAGCCCAAGGAAGCCGCGACGGTAGCTACAAAGCTGGCAGGCAATCCCGAGGTGTGCATCGTGGTGGGGCACCTGTGCAGCAGCGCCACCCTGGCCGCACTGCCGATTTACAGAAGCGTCGGGCTCCCGGCCATTTCGCCGGCCTCCACCAATGTGAACATCGGAAGGATGAGTCCTTATTATTTCCGCAATGTATACAAGGACGACTTCCAGGGGTTGTTTCTGGCCAAGTACGTGCACGGGGTTAAGGGGTACAGGAAGGTGGCCGTGTTTTACGAGGTCAACGACTACTCCATGGGCTTGATGGGCGCCTTCATGAAGGAGGCCCTCAGGTTGGGAATACAAGTGCTCGGCACCGAAGCCTACACATCGGACACAACGGACTTCAAGCCCCAGCTCACCAAGTTCAAGTTGATGAAGCCCGACGCGATCTTCATCCCGGGTTACGCGCCCCAGGGGACACTCATCGTGTCCCAGGCAGTGGGCTTGGGGATGAAGGTACGGTATTTCGGGGCCGACGGGCTCGATGACGATGTGATGCTCAACAATCCCGACGCCGAAGGCCTCTTTGTCGCGACCCCCTTCCTTCCCGAGAAGGCCGGTCCCCAGGCCGCCGGTTTCCTGGCCGCTTACAGGCAGAAATACAAGAAGGACCCCAACTATTTCGCCGCCAACACGTACGACGCGGTGGGACTGGCCGCCGCCGCGATCACCGCGGTGGGATCGGATCGGGAAAAAATCCGTGAATATCTTGCTGCCATCAACTCCAAGGAAAAGGCGTACGACGGTGTGGCGGGAAAGACCTATTTCGACGAAAACGGTGACTGCCTAAAAGACGCCTTTGTGAAGGAAATAAGGGGGGGCACCTGGGTGAGCGCTGAGAAACAGCTCCAGTAAGGGACCTTAGTGACCGATTTTTTTGGACAATCGAGGTTTTTTGGGCAGCAGCTCGCAAACGGGATCACCCCGGGAGGTGTTTACGCGCTGATCGCCGTGGGCAACACGATGGTCCACGGGGTGATCCAGCTCATCAACTTCGCCCACGGCGAAATTTACATGCTGGGCGCCTCTCTGGCCTATACCATGGTTGCCTTCCTGGGGCTTCCCCTGGCCGTGGCCTTTGTTCTGACCGTGTGCCTCTGTGCCTGTCTGGGCATCACCCTGGACTACGCAGCCTATCGTCCCCTTCGTAAGGCACACAGATTGGCGGCGCTCATCACGGCCATGGGCATGTCCATCTTTCTCCAGAAGCTGGTGGTTCTTCTGGTGCTGACCAGGCTGGAGGACTCGAGGATCGGCAGGGCCTGGTACGCCATAAGAGCAGACGAGATCGCGACCCAGTGCTGCGGCGTCAATCTCATCCGCTGCAAAGTCACGGCCTTTGCCGTCAGTGCCTCCATCGGGGCCGTGGGGGGGGCCTTCTTCGCCAGGTGGTTCCCCTTTCTCCATCCGGACATGTTCAAGTTCTGGAAATCGATCCTGGTCCTGTGTCTCATCGTCTTCGGAGGGATCGGCCGCATCGCCGGAACCATGCTGGGGGCACTCGTTCTGATACCGCTGTCGGAGATACTGGGGATGGTTTTGCCCCAGGGGCTGGTTCAACGCCCGCTACCTCATCTACGGCGCCGTCTTGGTGTTGATGATGCGTTGGCGCCCCGAAGGTCTCATTCCTTCCGATCGGGCCCCGGCGTCCAAAGGCCGCCGGATATGCAGGCGCCTGGGACAGGGGGAGGGCAGTAGGTAAACCATGGGAGCTCTTCTCGAAGTGATAGGTATTTCGAAGGTGTTCGGAGGGCTGACGGCACTGCATCACATAAGTCCCCAGGTGGAGCAGGGGCGGATTGTCGGGATCATCGGTCCCAACGGCGCGGGGAAGACCACGTTGTTCAACTGCCTGACGGGACTCCACCATCCCACAGAGGGCCGGATACTGTTCGAGGAAAGACCGCTCGTGGAGGAGCCTTCGAAACGGAAGATCCGTCTGGTCCGTGGATGGGCCGCCGCCTCTCTTCTTCTCAGCCTGTTCTGGGCACCCCTGGTGTGGTCTCTGGGTTTGCCACGCAGCTTTTTCAAGTTCGAGTGGAGCCTGCTGGTGGTTCTGCTTTTCGCCCTGCGCCACACGACCATGCGGGGATTGCACCGATCACAGGTCCGGGCCTGGGCGACTGAGTCCGGGACAGTTGACGCCTGAACGGCAGGGAGTCCGAAAAGAGGGCACATTCCGCACACCCGGGAAAAGGAGAGGGTATCTTGCAGAAAATAGGCATCGTCGCCAAGAAGCAGCCCACGGCCCTGGAAGTGGCCGGCCAATTGGAGTACTGGCTGAGAGCCAGGGGCGTTGAGGTGCTCCTTCAACACAGCGCGCCGCCCTGCCGTGACCTGTTGCGCTCCGAGGACAGCGGGGCGCCCGGGGATCTTTCCTGTGTGATTGTGCTCGGAGGCGATGGCACCTTTCTGGGGGCCACCCGCTGGGTGGGAGAGCAGGATATCCCGATCCTCGGCGTCAAGTTCGGAGACGTGGGCTTCTTGGCGGAAACGACCCAGGAAGAGCTTTTCCCCGTGATGGACGCGGTTCTAAAGGGTCGCTACGAGACCGAGCCCCGAACGCGCCTCAGCGTCCGGGTCCTGCTCGATGAAAAAGAAATAACGCGTCAGGTCGTTCTCAACGACGTGGTCATCAACAAGGGCGCCCTTGCACGGTTGGCACACATCAAGACCTATGTGGACGACCACTACCTCACGACGTTTCGCGCAGACGGGCTCATCGTGGCCACTCCTACCGGGTCCACGGCTTACTCCCTGGCCGCCGGAGGTCCCATTCTCCATCCCAAGGTGGCCGCCACCCTGATCACCCCCATCTGCCCCTTCACCCTGACCAACCGCCCCATACTCGTCCCGGACTCGGCATCCATCCGCATCTGTCTGGACGAGGGTTCCACGGACATCATGCTCACTTTTGATGGACAAGCCGGTCTGGAGATATCCGAAAAGCATGTCATCCTGGTGGCCAAAGCCGTGAAGCCGGTCCGCCTAATAAAGGTACCGGGCCGCAACTACTTCGATGTACTGAAAGCCAAACTCCGATGGAGCGGAGGAAGAGTGTAGGAGGTTTCTGTGGACAACAAGACAGGAGGAAGGATACACTTTTTTTCCGAAAGCTTACCCATAGAAGGCGATCTTCACCTTGACGAGGGAGACCGGGCTGCGGTGCTGACCCACCCGCACCCCTTATATGGAGGGGACATGGACAACCACGTGGTGACGGGTCTTACCCGTTCCTTGGCCGCATGCGGCTACACCACCCTGCGCTTCAATTTCCGTGGAGTGGGGGCGAGCCGGGGAACTCATGATCACGGAAAGGGGGAACAGCAGGACGTGCTTGCCGCCGTCCACTACCTGAAGGACCTTGGGAAGACCCACATCCTGCTGGCGGGTTATTCTTTCGGAGCCTGGGTCAATGCCAGGGCAGCGGCCTCCCGGGCGGCCCTTCCCATGATCATGGTGGCCCCGCCTGTGGCCGCCATGGACTTTGACGGGGTCGGGTCTCTGCCCGGTCTTTTGCTGGTGGTGACCGGGGCCCAGGACCCGTACGCGCCACCAGGTGTCATCGAGGAGCTGATGGGCCGCTGGAACCCTCAAGCAAGGCTGGTGGTGATCGACGGGACCGATCATTTCTTCGCCCGCGGCACGCGCCACTTGGAGGAGGCGGTCATGGATCACCTGACACAACGGCTCACCTGACCGCGTAAAACCCAATCCGCGCAGCCTCGGGCTACAGGGTCTTTCTTCCATCTTCGGTCAAGGTCCTCGTGAGATCTTCTCCTGCCGACGGGATAACCCCACGGGGTGTATGACCCGCATTGCTAAAGGGCCAGGATGGTCCACTGCACCCGTGGCGCCCCGGTGACCACGGAAACGACATGCTCTTCGGAGATCATTCTTGAAACGGCATGGCACTGGGTATGAAGGGAAAATTCAGTCCGCCCTTTCACCCTCGAAACGCCGGAATTGTCATCCCTTCGTCCTAAGGGCTCTGAGCCTCTTTCCGGCATCACGGGTCGTTTCCACCGTCGATTCCTCCCGTTGAATGGGCCATTCAAGACCGCTGATGGAAGATATCACTGCGCGGGGTCACAGATTGCGATTTTCTACATCCCCCTCGCCCTCTGGGAGAGAGGGTCGGGGTGAGGGCACAAAAAACGCAGTTTGTGGCCGCGCCAAGTACAGCTCCCCGAAACTGGATCGAAGGACTTGAAAAACAACCCTGAACCCCTTGACTTTTAAGCCCAATACCCGTGAATGAATTCGTTTCCAGGTATTGGATCCTCATTTCATTCCTCGGCCAAGATCCGCCTCGACATTCCCCCCTTGAGGGGGGCAAAGGGGGGTGTGAGGGTTTGTCGGAGCCTGGGAAACACCCCCCTGGCCTGCCTCAAGGGGGGAATTGAGTTGCAGATAGGCTGCCCGGTAACCTGAAGGCCTTTCTCGTTTCTCAAAAAAACAAGTGCCGAGCAGTCTCTCAGAGGCTGAATCCGATTCATTCACGGGTATTGCCTTTAAGCCCCGTGGACGCCTACGCTGATAGTGGCTTGTGGAATTCAGCAAATCTCATGGGCAATTTGCTTGACCTCTGACATAAGGGTTTCTTTCACGCCGCTCCAGTCAATATCCCAGAACATGAGTGGATCGGGTTCAAGATCCGCTGCCTCGAAATCCACAAGCCCTTTCAGGAACAGCAGCTTACTAAACCTGATGCCCTGTCCCTCTAAAATGAATTCATCGATCAGCGCCTTTACAGAAATCGTGTGTCTTGTCAGACAGAAGAGGTCCACGAAATCCTTTCTGCCGCCCCTGCTTGCAATGGTCAGGAGTTTCATGCGGCCTATGTCGGCGGCATGGGCCATCTTTAGATTCCTGATCTCAGGATGAATTGATCGGACCAGCCGCCTCAAGGGAATCGGTTCGCTCAATAAATCGACCTTCAAACCCTGAACAACCAGTTCCGTGTGTCGAGACGTCTGATTGAGCACCGTTACTGCAAGTCCCAGCTTCTCCAGTTCCCTGAGGACCGCCACCGGGCTGAAGAGCTCGCGGAAAAAAAAGTCGAGGTCATCGGACCTTCGGTGTCCCAATTGGAGTGCCAGGGCTGTCCCGCCCCCTAAATATGCGCTCCTCAATTCCACGGATCGATCGAGGCGCTTGAGCAAGTGGTATAAGTCGTCGGATATCGTTTTGGGGTACATGATTCCTTGTCGATTTCCAAAAAAAGGCTCCAGAAGATACGTGAGCGCTTGGAGATAGATCGACTGCTTCTCAGGACTCGAACCAATTCATCACGGTCGTAATTCTTCAGGAGAAACCGGAGTGCGTTTTCGTCGCCATGTTCCATGAGACGGCTGATGATAAAGTGGGCCGATTCCACCACGGAAAGTCCGTCAGGATCTACATCCCAGAAAAAGATCCGCATGTCGTTCGGCAACTGCTCTGAGGCAGGTCTTTTCCGGCCCATCTTATCCGATTGCGGACAGCTCTCGTCCATTGCGAATTCCTGCTGCGTGTCACAGCGCGGGCGGGTAATGAGATGTCGTCTCTACTGGAAGAGTATAGATGATACGGCCTTTAGATAGAAGATAAATGACCGATACCGATAAGAACTCACTTTTTACGAAGGCGAGTATGGATAAAAACCCATCGTGTGTCAAGGAAGAAATCAATACCGGATGTTGTGGGGAATGCAGGAAGAGAGGTCACGATATGCTGGGTTGTGACAGCGAGTTTGGGAGGAGGGGGTGATTTAAGGCAAAGGGATCTTACGCAATATATTCGGTGTACCGCTGGATCGAGACGAAGGGACTCCCTGCCTGCAAGCTCGGTCGGCTCTGGAAGTTCAAGCTCTCCGAGGTCGACCAGTGGGTTCGGGATAGAGAGGCGGAAACCCGTCAGGATGAGGGGGACGACGAGCGATGATCAAGCTCGAAGACCTCCAGCCCAAGACGGTCGTGCGAGGAATCCTGATGCACTGCCTGGTGACAGTGACCAGCGTTCAGAGGAGAAGGGGGGGGGCCAGAATACTGGCAATCACTGAAGAGTCTTCACGCGGCGCTGTAACCTCAAAAGCGCTCCCTGGCCGAGACCGGCCTTCCAAGTTCGTCAAAACACAGGAGCGTTACCAACCGTTCGACTTCCGCGCCCAGCAAGAGGTCCACGACGCCCCTGGCCGGGCCCCGGATCGAAAGCCGCACCTCGGCAGAATCTCCGTTTGAGGACCAGATCATGCTCATAGAAGGGTGAGTCGGTGGTATTCGGAATGCATCTGACGGTTTCCGACAAGACCCCTTTGCCGTATCCGGCGGGCGGATCTTCTGGCATTACTCCTCTTCAAATCCGAAGCTGTCAAATCTGAGCGTGCGACAATTTTCATTGACATCACGAATCGTCATTTCTGATGCACCACCTTGTAATCGTGCTTGAATCTCGAGGGTCACTTGAACGTCTGATCCAACGAGCTTGGTGAGATGCTGAATAACCTCGTCAGCAATGCGTGCGGCATCCCGGCCTACCCGGAGCGAATCCAGTTGAACCGCCCCATGAAACCTTCGATAAACGGGTGGAAGAGGCGCCGTAGGCCTACCTGTATCCATGCCTCCCGATGTATCCGCGCCAGTTGTTTCATCCTGCGTACCGGCTTCCTCAGTGCATCCCCTTCCGGCCTCTCTATTCCCTGCCTCCACTCGCGCGGAATCCGTCTCCATGCGGCGCTGATCGGCCGCCACCTTAGATTTCACTACCAGAGAGCCAACGTCGGCTTGTACTGCCACAGCAGCACCGGCTTTCAAGCCCAGGTAGCGGCCTTGGGTGTCTTTCGACTGCGCATAAGCGAATGTATCTGTTTCCCATGTTAAGAGGGATACCCCACCCCGGATGGCTGCGATCAGAACATCCGGGTCACGAAGGCGAGGCAGGTAAAGGTAGGTAGCAAAGTCCTCTACCAGTTGCTTGACCGGCACGTCATCACCGCGCCAGAGCGGCACACGGTCAAGCTCAAGGCGTAGTCGGACAGCGCCCATCTGCACCAGAAGCATCTCTTCGCTCTTCAGTTTCTTTGATGCTCGAAGCGCAAGTGAATCAGACCCTTGCAGTCTCACCTCCACCCATTCAAGCGAGCCCTTGGGGTCGGGTTGACCAGGCACAAGTATCCAATGATATGTCTCAGGAATGCGCGCGCTCACCGTATCGTCCGCGTTTTTCCGTTTGGTGTCCGCCTGCTTCGACTGGAATGGGTCTAAATTGAGCTGCTCCCGCTCCTCCCATATGGATTTCCACGCAAGATATTGCCGAATGGCCGTCTGCAGGTCTTTGAGGCGTGTTGCGTCGCCCGCCAAAAAAACGAGGCTGTTCTTGTATGACCGGGGGCTGCTTCCGCGACTGTCTAATATGTTTTGAGCCTCTTCCCGGGCCGGGCTGTCGGCCTGTCCTTTGGTGTGGGCATATTCCGGGCCGAGGATAACCAAGCGCGCCTCGCGTTCGTCTGGAATATCACTGCCGCTTAAGGCTGCATGTACACGGTGGAAATCGCCACGGCTGCGCGCCTCATCCCTCAGACGGCGTACGATCTCGTCCATGACATCGTGTTCATGTAGCTGGTTCGCACGGTCCTCCGCAAGACGCGTGACCGTGGGCTGGGTCGAGTACCAGTAGCGGCTGCCGTCCACATACAAATAGGTCGCCCTGTCCGTAAGTCGGCGGATGGCATCTCCGAAGGTAGCCACGGTTTCGCCGGGCTGAACGCATCCCAACTTCACCTGGCGGTCGTCGATACCCCGGTTGGCGGCCCGTTGGGTCGGGGCCGATCCGACATAGATGGTGCGCGCCACGCGGCGGCAAGCGGAGTAGCGGCCCAAGTTCGGCGCATCCCGGTCGAGCCTGAGCGGCAGGGAATGCTCCCCGTCCACATCCTTGGCGATCACAGGGGTCCATTGGTCGTCAAGGTAGCGGGTCAACTCGAACTGCACCGCGGAGTCGTCGATGGGGATGGTGGCGGGCATGATCAGCAGGTTGCCGTCCTGTCTTTCCCATAGGGAATGGATCACCGCCGCCATCAGGCGCAACACGCCGCGCGTGCGTTGAAATTTGTCGAGTGTGGACCAGTCGTTGTAGAGACGGTCGAAGAGTTCCGGGTGGATCGGGTAGGCCAGTTTGATGCGACGTTCGTATTCGGCCTCTCGACACTCGGATGGGAATTCACTGTGTTGCGTTCCGTACATCTCCACAAAGGCTCGCGCCACGGCATCGCGCGCCACGAAGGCCTGCTTCTCATGCAGTGGCTCGAAGAGCCGACGGCGCACGATCTCGAACCCCTCGTCCGGGCTGGCCGGACGCCAGCTCGATTCCACGCGGCCTATGGCGTTCTTGAGTCGGGACAAGGCACGCTGGCCCCATTCGCCGCCGATCTCGTTATCGGATGCTGGAATACTGACCACCAGCAGGGTGTTTTTGGCCACCTTGGCCGCCTCGCTCAGTGCCTGCGCGAAGGTGAACTGGGTATCGAAGGTGCCGGCGGGAAGCATGCTGCCTTCGTGAAGCTGTCGCGCGTAGGCTACCCACTCGTCGATCAGGACAAGGCAGGGCGAGAACTTGTTGAACAGCTCCTTCATCTTGTCGCCGGGGTTGGTGGCTTTCTCGTCGTCGGCACGGATCATCTCGTAACCGGTCTTGCCGCCCAGTTGCCAAGCGATCTCGCCCCAGATCGTGCGGATGACGGTCCCGTCGTCCTTCGTGCTCGGGTTGCCGGGCGACACCTTGGTGCCGACTACGATGGCGCGATTAACCTTCGATGCCACCTCGCACCCGGCTTCCTTCAGGACCTGCTCGGTGCCGGGAAGTTCGGTCGAGGGTGTGACGGAGAAGAGATGATAAAGCGCCAGCATGCTGTGGGTTTTGCCGCCGCCGAAATTTGTCTGCAGCTCGACCACCGGGTCGCCCCCCTGCCCGCCGATGCGGCGTACGCCGTTGCTGAGGAGCTTCTGCAGCCCCTCGGTGATGAAGGTGCGCCGGAAGAACTCG
>Ga0068713_1000660_pt1 | contig 59536 bp, 57 predicted proteins | sample MTBAKSrepl2MetaG_FD_62223 | JGI IMG/M metagenome (GOLD analysis project Ga0068713, IMG submission 62223) | Enrichment culture microbial communities om Arthur Kill intertidal strait, New Jersey, USA, that are MTBE-degrading - MTBE-AKS2 (Arthur... | ecosystem: Environmental > Aquatic > Marine >... | reverse complement strand
ACCTCCTGTTACAGGGCTTTTTTTAAATAATTTAGCTCTCTTATTATAGGGATTCCTGCCCCCACTGTCAAGCCGGCTGGAAAGTCTGTCTGAGATAGCTCTGTCTGTCCGGGAGCGGCTATTTTCAGAAATCTTCTCTCCCGCCAGGTTACACCCGAAGAACCTGAAAAAGAGTCCTTTACAGATGATGATGATTTCGTATAATCTAATATCTTTGAAAGGGCCGGGACAAGGAGGAGATATGAAAGTCTTTATTTCATTTGACTATGAGGGGATCGGAGGGGTGGCTTCCTGGACTGAGACCTCGGGATGCCCGGAGCAGGACCGTCTGGCTACAGAACAGGTCAATGCCTTCTGCCGGGGGATACGGAAGAGTGACCCGGATGCAGAGATCCTCCTTTGCGACTCCCATGCCCATGGACGGAATATCCTGTGGGAGAGATTGGAGCCGGGAATCACCCTCGTCAAAGGATATCCCCGAAATTTCTACATGATGGAGGGGATCGATGAGACGTTCACATCCCTTGTCTTTTTCGGATATCACAGCCCTGTGGGAGGGGGAGGCATGATGGAGCATACGTACTCCGGCTCAGCTATCTACGGGATCAAGGTCAACGGGGAGGATGTCGATGAAGGGATGATCAACGCCTCTCTGGCAGGAGAGTATGGCGTTCCCCTCTCTTTTGTCTACGGGGACGATATTACGGAACAGTTCCTCTCTCCCAAAGCCCCCGGGGCCCGGTTTCTTGTCTCTAAACGGGCTGTATCTAAGTTTTCAGGGGTCATGCGGCCTTACCGGGAATTGGTCGAAGGCCTGGAACGGGAAGGAGAGCTGCTTATAAAAACCAGAGGCTCTCTTCTGAAGCTTGATTTGCCGGGGGAGATGGTGATCGAGTTCAGGGATGCCCTCCAGAGCTACATGTGTTCTGTTATCCCCGGGACAGAGCCTCTTCATCCCCGAAAGATCAGGATTCATTTTAACGATGCTAAAGAGATGTACCGTTATCTGATGACCGTGATCTATATCTGTTCCGGGGCCAAAGAGATCCGGTGACAGAGGTGGAGATCACATGGCCGGGAATAATCGTTTCATGATTACAGTAATATGCGGATCGCTTTTGATTTCAGGAACACTCCTTTTCTTCTTATTCAGGCCCGGGGGAGTGTTGAGCCGGACAACTGCAGCACATGCCCTGAGTTATCTTATGAACATGAACAGTGTCAAGGTCTCTCTTTCTGAAGGGCTTGACCCCGGAAAGGTCAGTGTCACCTGGGATGAAAGCACGGTGGTCGACCATGGACGCATGAACAGAGAGGGATTGAACCGGGAACGGTATGGTTACGGGAACAACTTCTTTCGTGTGTTTTATGAGACACAGGAGATCGCAGGATTTGTTCAGTATAAGTTCAACAATTGGCATTACCATGCCTATCATTTTCACCTGAACCGTCAGGATGGGCGGATCCATGTCACTTTGGGGATTTCAGGGCCGGACAACAATATTACACAGTTGTCCGATGAATAGGAGGAGGTTGCAATGAGAAGAGGATTCTTGATTATCACAGTTATCAGTTTGCTTCTGACATCTTGTGGCAAACAGGGGAAGGGAGTAAAATTCAAGTTGATGACAGGGTATCACGAGGCCCAGGCTGACACGATCTCAGGAGGCCTTCAGTGGGGCCCCGATTATGAGGGGTATCCCTGGTCGGAAATGAAAAAAGAGATGAAGGGTATCCCTGAAAGCTGGACGGAAGTCGTGGTAAAAGATGTGGTCATGAACTATGACCAGTTCCGTTATCAGAGCTATAAAGCGGGGATCATCGATAAAGATTATTTTGACTATTTTTTCAAAGGAGAGACGGAAGAATCACTCAAACAGAGGCTTTCAGAGAAGTTCATCAAATGTTATTTTTATGTGGCCCGGGGAAAAGATGAGGAAGGGGTTATCCGTTATCTCATTGATTCTGATAATGACCATGATTTTTCCAATAACTCTCCTGTTTCTATTATGACACCTGGAGAGTGGGACAAACTCTCTGAAAAAGAGAGAAAAGAGGCTTGTGTCGGCGTACAGGTGGAAGCGAAATTCAACGGGGAAATCCGGATCCTGACCGTCCCTGTCAAGTTTATGGACTGGGACAGGCAGGGCATGGGATGGACTGCCTTTTTCAGAGGAGAGGGGACCTTTCTCGGGAAAAAATTTCTGGTCTTTCCCGGAGACGGCCTCGATTTCGGATATGCCACACTCCGGTATTTCACCGGTGCTGATTCTTACGGCGAGTTTACCGAAGGAAACCTCTTTGAAGCCGGGGGTGACTATTACCGTTTTAATGGGGTGGATACCGGCACCATGACTGTAAGGATTGAAAAACAGCAGGCAGGGGAGCCTCTCCTGGCAGCACAGGTGGGTTATACGGCCCCTCCCTTCCGGGGAAGAGAGATCCTCTCCGGAGAGGAGCGGCGGCTCGAAGATTACAGGGGACAATACGTTTACCTTGTCTTCTGGAGCCGGACCTGTCCCTGGTGCGTCAAGGAGATCCCCTATATCGATGAAGCACGAAAAGAGATGAAAGGAATGGGGATCGTTTTTATAGGTGTGACACGGACCCGGGAAGAGGAGATGCGGCCCTTTATGAAAGAGCAGGGGATCACCCTCCCCACGATATTGAGTACCAATGAGAATGACATTTCCGGCCTTTATCATATCCGGGGGATCCCACACCCCATGCTTATCGGGCCTGACGGCATAGTTTTAGCCAAGGGAGGCGAATTGAGGATGAACCGTCTTCTTCCTAAATTGAAGGAGTTCTTGAAATAAGGAAATTGTGAAGAAAGGGACAAAACATGAATAAATGGATTCCGGTGATTCTGATCGTCTGTTTTTTTATAGGGGCCTGCACCCGTCAGGAACGGAGCATCTTTGTGCTGGCTTCGGAAGGGGAACCCCGGGAGATGGAGGAGCTTTTGGAAAAAGGGGCTGATGTCAACAGCGCAGATTCAAGAAGTCTTTCTCTGCTCCATCTGGCAGCAGCTTTCAACCCCGACCCTGATATGGTGACTCTCCTTTTAAGACACCGGGCTGACCCCGAAGCCAGGGACCGCGAGGGAAATACCCCTCTTCACCTGGCAGCGAGGCTGAACGGTAACCCTGAGATGATCACCCGGCTTATCAAAGGAGGGGGCGTTGTGAACGCCCGGAACTTATGGGGAGCCACTCCGCTCATCCTGGCCGCCTGGGAAAACAGGAACAGCGAAGTCCTTGAAAGACTCCTTGACTACGGGGCTGACCCCTCTGCCGTAGATCAAAACGGGGAGACGGCTCTGGATTATATCCGGGAGAACAAGGCCCTCAGGGAGAGCGCCATGGTGAAAAGGCTGCAGCTACCCTGATCCGGGGAGGGGGTAATTGACAGGGTCTCTTTTCTCTTCAGGAGAAGAAGCGGTTATGAATAATGACAACAGAAACGAAAAGAGGGCTTCACGGCTGCCTTCAGAGACGCCAGGTCCTGTCTCTTGTTGAGATGGAATTATGAGGGTGCAGATCCTGTTCATAAGGGGACTCGATAATTGCCCTTAAGGGGCAGGGAGGTGTCCTGTGAATATCCGGCTTGCTGAAGACCAAGACCGGGAAATCATACAGAACCTGATCAGCCGGCAGCGGGCTTTTCATGCCCGCCTTCACCCTGATCTCTTTAAGACCACCTGGACAGAAGAAGAAGAGGTTTCAAGATGGATGGGACAAGAGGACAGATGTGCCCTTCTTGCTGAAAACCAAGGGAAAGCTATAGGCTTCATTCTCCTGGAAGCTCTGGAGACCAAGCCTCTCCTGTTCCTTGTCAAAAAGAGGTTTGTCTATATCAATGAGATCTTTGTGGAGGAGGAATGGAGGCATAACGGTGTGGGGCGGGCTTTGATGGAGGCGGCCCAAAAGTGGGCTCTCCGAAGGGAGATCCCTTTATTAAGGCTCTCTGTCCTTGCAGATAACAAAGATGCCGTGGCTTTTTACGCTTCTCTTGGTTTTTCCCCCATTATGACGACACTGGAAGCAGAGGTAAGAAGAAAATGAAATCAGAGGACCTGTTCATGACCAGGATCGAGACAGAGCGTCTTCTCCTCCGTCCCATCACAAAACAGGATGCCGGGGAGATCTTTGCAAATTTCACCCCTCGCGTTACGAGGTTCATGTACCCGTGTTCTTCCGGGGATATAGACATGACTCACCGGTTTATCGAGAATTCACTGAAAGCCATGAAAGAGGGTAAAGACCTCCAGCTGGTTATTACAGAGAAGAGCGACGGAGCTTTTGTCGGATGCGCGGGGCTTCACAAACTGGGATCCAAAACACCTGAACTGGGGATATGGATCAAAGAGGCCTCTTTCGGACATGGGCTGGGCCGGGAAGCCATCCACGGACTCTATTATTGGGCCTCTCATCATCTTCATCCCCGGGCTTTTCTCTATCCGGTGGATAAAAGAAACGTCCCAAGCAGGAAGATCCCCCTCTCATTGGGAGGCCGGGTCGTCAGCGAAGAGATCTGCCTGACTCCCGACAGACGGACACTTGAACTTGAAAATTACCTCATTCCTCCTTCGGAAAGAGAAGCCCGGCACTGACTCTTTCAGTTCACATTCTCTTCTTCAGTAACCTTGATAAACGGAAACGGGCCCTTTATACTAAAAGATCAGCTCTTATCAGGAGAGCAGACTGGCAGGGCTTCAGGGAGGGAGGAGAGATGAAGAAGATCGTTTTTCTGATGGTTTTTCTTCTTGCGGGGGTGACGGCGCTTTCGGGAAGCGAATGTTCCGACTGCAGGCGTCTTTTCCGGGTGAGTGAGTGTAAAAACAAAGCCTACCCCGACGATTTTGATGCAAGGCAGAAATCTTATTCGCAATGTATCAACTCTGTTATGGGGTTCACTCAAGGCGAAGAATGGTTCGTGGACGATGAGAACCGTGCCCGTTATGAAGAGGCTCTTTCGGAATGTGCCCACCTGAAACCGGATTGGGGCTATGAGTTTGACTGGCACAGCGATGAAGAGCTTCGTGAAGTGCTCTCCATATCACTGGCAGGACTTTTTCACTCATCCAGGGCCTCATTCATCACAGGAGAAGGAAGCGATTACTTTTTTGAAGGGGTCTATGATTGTGCCCGAATCCCCAATGCTGATCTCATCGACGGGTCGGAACACTATCCTTCCACACTTCATCTCCGCCTCTATTACGATAAGGGAGGAAAAAAAGAGCTGGTTCGGGAGTGGACAGGCCATTCATCACTTCATACCTATGGCTCATTGGCAGCACACATGTTTGAAAACCGTGATGCTCTACTCAAAAGCGACCTGCCTCTCACCGATATTACAGATAATTTTGAAAAAATGCCTGTTTCATGCCGCGTCCGGGGAGAAAAAGAGGACGTGGCTTATAACACAACAATGACAATCACTGTGAATGATTTTCGGGATGAGCAGGGGCGCACATCACGGGAGTTCTGCCGGATCGCCGTCTTTGTCAAGGAAGGCGAGATCCTCAATGGAGCTGCCCCGGAAGGATTGCCCCAGGGGAAAGCGGCGGTCTTTCTTGTGGGCAGCGGAGAAGTCACTGTGGAGTACAGGGCTCCTGATACCTCCCTTGAAGGAGAAGAGACGGTGCAGGTCTACCATTGCCATACCATACGGGATCCCGCTTATCGTCCCCTGGAAAAGACGGAGATTTCCCGACAGGTGATCGCAGAAGAAAAGATCCCGTATAAATGTCCCGGGGTCTATGCAACCCTCTCGATAACATATGAAAAAAAGAGAGAGGAAAAGAGGGATAAAGGCCCCCGACATAAAGTGGACAAAACGTGGTCGGAAAAAAAAGAAGCTAAAATCCTTCTGAACCTTGAGAAGGTGCCCCGCGAATCGGTATCATTTGACCCCGGAACAGGAAAGATCAAGGTCACCCGCTACCGCTACCCGGTGAAGGAGATATCCATCCAGCAAGCTTCTCTGACGGGCCACGGCACAAGTGATGAGAATATATCCGGAGTCCACACAGTCACCGTTTCAGATGCCGTAGGGTCTTATTCTGACCTGGAGATGCAGAAGAGCGGATCCATGCTTGTCCTGGATGTGGATCCGGAAACAGGTAAGATCATCACGGCGACTTTCCCCCAGTTTACGCTAAGGGGGATGATCATGCATACGACTAAAGGGGCCCAGCATTCCGGGACTCAGGAGAGAGAGATCAACCGGTCTTATGAGGAAGTGGACTCCTTTGAAGTAAGCCAGGATTTTGGAAGCGAGACTCACCAGGAGGCTGTAACTGTGATGGAAGGGGATGGGCGGATGCTCCTTAAGGGTGGTGCTCAGAAGACGCTTCACGGGACATTTGATACGGAGACCTACTCCTCATCCTGGATGGTGGTCCTGGAGCCTTAACGGATTAAAACAGTTTTTCTTCAGAATCTTCTCCATGTAACGGCCCAACTTTATGGGGAAGGTAGCTATTATAATAATCAAAATAGAAGTATATAAAAAATATTATAAGTAAATGTAAAATATATATTGCATAACTAGAAAATTAAGAGTAGACTTATTGATATTGGAGGTCGCTATGGAATTCAAAAAGACGATAATCATTATCTGTGCTCTTGTTGTCCTGTCTGGCCCGTCCCTCTATGCGCATAAGGAGAACCCTATGAAAGAAAAAAAAGAGAAAGCCCTGGTCCTTTATGTCACCCATCCCATAACAGTAAAAAATGCTGCTCTTTTTATCAGAAGCATCCGTACATTTGCAGAAGAGATGAAAGACATTCCCGTCTATGTCATGGTGGATGAACTGGCCGGCCTGGATACCGGATCATTGGCCCTTCCCGGGGTCACATTCCATCCCATCGACATCGCCCCTGAACTGCGAGGGTTTCCCTTCTCCAGGAAAGTCCATGCCTGTGCAACAGCAGAAACGCTGCTTGCCGGAGAATATGAGACGTTGATCTATTCCGATACAGAGATGCTTGCTTTCCACTCTTTGGAGCCTTTTTTGCCTCGCGCGGGAAAACGGGTGAAGCTCCAGCCGGTGATGCTTCTGAATACCGTTGGCGAGTCTCCCGACAGCGCTCCTGACGGTTTCTGGCAGGCCCTCTATGATGATGTCGGAGTCTCTTTCAGGGATGTCCCGGTCATAAGAGCTTTTGTGGAGGAAAAAGAGGCCCGCTTTTACATCAACTGCGAGATCATGGCTGTCCGTCCTGAAGACGGGCTCTTTCAAGCCTGGAAAGAGGTGTTTGTCAAACGGCTGAATGACAGGGAATACCGGGAGCGTTATGTCCGGGATCAGCTGCACATGATCTTTTTACATCAGGCCGCCCTGAGTGCTGTGATCGCCGCCCGCCTTTCTTCTGATGAGATGGATTGGATCGCACCCGGGACCTTTTATCCGGCTCATCTTCACGAGAGGATGCCTTCAGCAAAAAGAATCGAAAGGATGGAACAAGCCGCTCTTGTGGGATATGACCTACAAAATTCAGGAAATCCCGGGATCCTTGATCTTCTTCCTCTTGAAGAATCCACCGGCAACTGGATTATCAACACAGTCTGCAGCCTCCTTGAGGAAATTCCCGGTGTCTATCGGGAAGAGGGGGAGTGCAATACAGTCGTTGTGGAGACTGACCATGGGTATATCCTGGTGGATCCCTCTTCCACAGGACATGACCGGTCATGGCTTGCGCTTAAATTCCGGGACAGGAAGCTTCAGGCGCTTCTGTTTACTCATGCTCATCAGGACCACTATACCGGCCTTCCCCTTTGGCCTGTTCAGTCCGCCACACCGGTGATCATTCAGCGGGAATGGAAAAAGACATATGATTATCCTTTCCGATTCGAGTCATTTTACAACCGAAGAAACAAAGCTTTTACAGGGGGGCAATGGATGCCAAGGAAGATCGAATCTCCCCTGGATCCCACAGAGACCTTTATAGATGAATGGAAAGGCACCATAGACGGCATGGACGTGGCTCTTTTTCATGCTCCTGCAGAGACAGAGGATGCTTCCCTGATCTGGTTTCCCCGCAAGAGGGTTCTTGTCGCGGGAGACTGCTTTTCCGGTTCCTTTCCCATGCTGGGGACACCCAGAGGTTCCACACCACGCTATGCCGATGATTACATTTCGGCGTTGAACAGCATCCTCTCTTTGGATCCGGTTCTGATGATACCGGGGCATGGAGTCCCGCTCCACGGGAACAGGGCCATCCGTGACGGAATCACCCGGTATCGGGATGCAGTGGATTTTGTCAATGAAGCGGTGATCGCCGGATTGAATGAAGGAAAAGAACTTTCCGCTCTTATCGCAGAGACCACCCTGCCGGAAAGCTTGCGTTTTCCTGAAGTCTTCGGGAAAGTCTCCTGGGCTGTGCGCGCCCTCTATTACAATTATGCAGGATGGTATGACGAAGATCCTCTTTCTCTGCTGGATGTCCCCCTCAAAACGATTTACAGGGATATCAGGGATATCTGTCCTCCCGAGGCCCTGCTGAAGAAGGGCGAGGCTCTTCTCAGTGAAGGAAATGCAGCCTCGGCGCTCTCTATTACCCAGCTGATCCTCACCGACGACAGCAGCAACCGAGAGGCCCTTCTCCTTAGAAAAAAAGCTCTTAGGCTCCTCCTCTCTGCAACGGAGAACTGGGGGGAAGCGAACCTCATAAAAAGTGAGATAGGGAGAATCGACGGGAAACTGGAGGAGTAACAGGGAAGACCGTGGCACCTCACCGCTTCTCTCTTCTTCTGCGTCCGGGGTTTCCCGGGTGATCTGACGGGAGAGGCGGTTGAGTGCCGTCAAAAATTAAGGAAACCGAAAAAACATCTTCAAATGATTCAACAAACAGGTATTATATCCGTATACAAGTATAAAGAATCTGAGGAGCTCCTTATGAAAAAGATCTTATTTTCCCTTGTTATGCTGTTTGTTTTTACCCTTCTTCATGCACAGGAATATCAATGGAAGCGATATCCGTCTCTCTCTCCCGACGGGAAGTGGATCGCCTTCTCCTATCAGGATGATATTTATGTCGTTGCTGCAGAAGGCGGCCGCGCACGTCAGCTTACCGTCAACGAGGCCTATGATTTCAGGCCGGTCTGGTCCCTCGACGGGAAGACCATAGCCTTTGCCTCATTCCGATACGGCCAGTTTGACCTCTTTACTGTCCCGTTTACCGGGGGAGAACCTCATCGGCTGACGAATTTTCCGGGTTCTGAGATTCCCTATACATTTACACCGGACGGCAAAGAGATCCTTTTCAGTGCCCACATACAGGATGCACCCGAAAACCGTCTCTATCCTGCCTACTATCTGGATGAACTCTATAGTGTGGCCCTTAGCGACAGTCGGGTTCATCGGATCCTGACAACACCGGCTGAAGAAGTCGCTGTTTCAAAGAATGGAGATTTTTTCCTCTATCAGGATCTCAAGGGAGGCGAGAACGCCTGGAGGAAGCATCATACCTCCTCTGTAGCACGGAATATCAGGATGTATGATATTCAAAACAAAACCCATACCATGCTGACAAGCTTTAAAGGAGAAGACCGTAATCCGGTTCTGGACAGCACCGGAAGAAAAGTCTATTACCTCACTGAGCAGTTCGGTGATTTCAATGTTGCGTCATTCTCTCTGGATAACCCTGCAAAAGTCACACAGGTGACCTATCATAAGCGCCATCCTGTGCGTTTTCTCACCATCGCTGACGACAATACTCTCTGTTATGGTTTCCACGGAGACATCTATCTCTATAAAGACGGCGGGAGCCGGAAGGTGGACGTGGAGATCATCAACGAACCCAAGCATTATACTGTTGACCGGATAGTCCATACAGGAGGAGTGACGGAATTCGACGTTTCACCTGATGAGTCGGACATCGTTTTCGTGGTCCGGGGAGATGTCTTTGTGACTTCCGTGAAATATAAAAAGACTATCCGGATCACCGATACCCCTGAGCAGGAGCGTTCTGTGGGATTCAGCCCAGACGGACGCACTGTGGTCTATGCTTCTGAACGAAACGGAAGCTGGGATATTTACATGACCAGGATGACCGAGAAAAAAGAAAAGTCATTTGCTTACGCCACCGCTCTGGAGGAGATCCCTCTGGCTGCAGGCCCTGAAGAGGAATTCCAGCCCCTCTTCTCTCCAGACGGAAAAAAGATCGCTTATCTTGAAGACCGTCAGATCCTTAAGGTCATGGATATTGATTCTAAAAAGACAACGACCATCCTTGATCGTGAGAGCAATTACTCCTATATCGATGGTGATATCTTTTTCAGCTGGTCTCCCGACAGCCGATGGCTTATTTTTGACATGCTTAATAAAGGAAAGAATACCAATGATATCGGGATACGGGATGCCCAGGGGAAGGGCCCTGTCTTCAATCTCACAGACAGCGGTTATTACAACTGGGGAGCCAGCTGGGAGATGAACGGGCAGGCGATCATCTATAACACAGGAAAGTACGGGACCCGGCGTTTCGGCGGTTGGTTTGAAGAGTATAATGTCTATGCCCTGTTCATGAACCGGGATGCTTATCTTAAGGCGACTCTGAACAGCGAAGAGTACCAGGAATATCTCCGTCTGGGCAAGGAAGAGGAAAAATCAGACCACGAAGAGGGGGAGAAAAAGGCAAAAGGAGGGGAGAAGGTCGAAAAGATCGATATCGACTGGAACAACCTGGAAAAGCGGAGCATGAAGCTTACCCGTTTCCCCGCCCAGCTGGCCGGTACATTTCTCACTGAAGACGGTGACAGCCTCTATTACCTCTCGGGCCATACCGACAAGACCGAATTATGGAAAGTGAGCCTCCGGCAGGATGAATATACTCAGATCGCAACGTTTCCCGAGGACACAAAGCTCTATGCAGTCAACAGGAAAAGGGATACCATATGGATTCTGACCAAGGGGGCCATACTCTCCTATAATGTGATGACCCGGGAAAAGCAATCGGTGGCTTTCGAGGCGGAGCAGTTCCTGAAACCCAAACAAGAGAGAGCCTATTTCTTTGAACATATCTGGCGCCAGGTGAAGGAAAAGTTCTATGATCCCGGGATGAACGGCGTGGATTGGGAAATGTACAAAAGGGAATATGAACCCTTTCTGCCCTCTATTAATAATGATTTCGATTTTGCAGAGCTGGCCAGTGAGATGCTTGGAGAGTTGAATGCATCACATACAGGCGCTTATGCCCGGCTTTCTTCCCGGGAAAATGATAATGTGGCCACATTGGGTATCTTTTTCGGCTTCGATGATGAAAACAGTAACGGGATCCTCATCAAAGAGGTCATCCCGGACGGGCCGTTTTTCAAGTCAGGAGCCATTATTCCTGAAGGGACTGTGATCAAAGAGATCGACGGACGTCCTGTGCGTTCACTCAGAGAATATTTTGACGCGCTGAATCACAAAGAGGGGGCATTTGTCAAAGTGACTGTGAACAGGCCCGGGATCTTCTCCGGAGACGAGGATCTCTTTATCAAAGCAGAAAATTCCGATTACTGGAACCTCTACGACCGTTGGGTGGAGAAGAACCGCCGGACCGTGGAGGCTCTTTCTGACGGCAGACTGGGGTATGTCCATGTCCCTTCCATGAATTCCACAAGCTATAACCTTGTCTATAACGATATGTTCGGCCGCTACGCGCATACTGAAGGCATTATCGTCGATACCCGGTTCAACGGGGGAGGGAACCTGACCCAGGAGCTTGTGATGCTTCTCAACGGCAAAAAGTATATTCACTGGACACCGCGGGGCCAGGACTACGGGTATGATACATCCCGATACTGGTTTAAAAGAAGTATTGTCATTATGAGCGAAGGAAATTACTCTGACGCTCATGGATTTCCCTACGCCTACAAGACACTGGGACTTGGAAAACTTGTGGGGATGCCTGTCCCCGGAACCATGACATCTGTCTGGTGGGAGCGTCTTCAGAATCCGGCGATCAATTTTGGTATTCCCGAGATCGGAGGCCGGGATCTTAACGGGAACTATCTGGAGAATCAGCAGCTGGAGCCTGATATCAGGGTCGATACGGATTATGAGGTGATCTCTCAGGGACGGGACCAGCAGCTGGAAGCGGCTGTTAAGGAACTCATGAAAGAGATCAGCAGCGGAGAATAGGCCCAACGGGGCATCACAGTGATGCCCCTCTCACTTTTCCCTTATTTCTCCTGAAGATGGATATCCATCTGGGGAAAGGGGATATGAAGACCGTAATCGGCAAAACGCGTATAGGCTTTTTCATTTATCTCAAAGAAGATATTCCAGTAATCACTTGTCTTTGCCCAGACACGTACAGTGAAATTAACGGAACTGTCCGCTAATTCTGCAAGCGCAATAAAAGGTTCCGGTTCTGTGAAGATCCGTTCGTCTTCTCTGATGAAATCGGTCATAGCCTGCTTAAAGTCCCTGATGTCATCTCCGTAAGCGATTCCGAAGGTCCAGTCGATTCGGCGGGTCTCCTCTTTTGTGTAATTGACCAGGTCATTGGTCGCCAGGGGGCCATTGGGAAGGATAATGACCTTGTTGTCCACTGTGTTGAGATGGGTTGTAAAAATAGTGATCTCTCTGACTATTCCGGCATGGCCCTGGGCCTGGATATAGTCTCCCACATTGAAAGGGCGGAAGATAAGGATGATCACTCCGCCGGCAAAATTCTGCAATGTCCCCGATAGGGCCATACCCATGGCCAGTCCGGCAGCTCCGAGAAGGGCGATAAAAGAGGTCATCTGGATTCCTGCCATCCCCATAACGCTGATGACCACAAGGATACGCAGAAGCGCTCCCAGGAAGCTGGCGATAAAGGAGAGAAGGGAGGGATCGATCTTCCTCCGCGAGAGCATCTTTTTCAGGCCTTTGATAAAAAGTTTGACCATCCAGAGGCCGAGGATAAGGACAAGGATCGCTCCGGCGAGTTTCGGAGCCCAGGTCAGGGCCATGCCGGTGAGCTTTTCTCCATTCTCCGCAAGAGCAGCAAGTTGATTTTCCATTTTAACTCCTTTCTGAACATGGTAAAGGAAAGTATAGCAGAAAAAATAGTATTTGTGAGAAAAACCCCGGTGATGAGACCCTGTTATCCTGAAACTTCAGGGTTTCAGATGTGTCCTATGAAGAAAACGGAGGTTTTCTGATGAAACAGTTTGTCATGCTTCTTTACCTTGTACTCTTTTCCCTGGTGTGGGGATGTGCCCCCAGGGGAGAAGTGACCCAAAAGAATGTGAAACCCCGGGAGGGGATCCGGACAGCAGCATTCAGAAGTATGCTGGATGCGTCAGAAGTCGCCACAAATAATATCTTCTATTCGGCAGCTGTCTTTAAAGGAAGGCTCTATTATCTGGAACGACGGCCGGACCGGTATATCATCCACGTGAAGGAGATCGGCACAGGAAAAGAAGAGGCCATAACACTGAACAGGGGGAAGGGGCCCGGAGAAGTCATGCACAATCTGGGAATCCGTGTCCATGACAGCCGTATCTATTTCTGTGACCTGATCATGCGCCGGGTGAATATCTATGATCTCCAGGGCATCTATCTGGATGAATTCACCCTCACCGATGAGATCGGGAACCCCTGGTCCTTTGAAGTCACGGATGATGCCTTTTATTTTGCCGGGACTATCCGTTTCAAACTTTCCCGCGTGGACAGAAAGACAGGAGAGGTCATCGCCATCCCCTTTGAAAAGAGGTATGAGGGGGGAGTCCTGCCGGGGGGGACGATATCTGTGGATAAAGCCACAGGGGATGTCTTTCTTGGCTATTACGGGCAGCCCTACCGCATTGAGAAGTATAACAGGCAGCTGGAAAAGATCATGACATTTACGCGAAAAGGGTTGGAGAAATATCCCTCTCCTGAATACTTCCGAAATGAAGTCACAGACGGGACGGTAGGGTGCTATCTGATCTCATCCATGCGAAATGACGGCCGCTTCCTCTATGTGGCCAATCCCAACGGGCAGGAGTACGACAAAGAGTGGAGCTATCGGGTCATGGACTTCTTCTTCGATGTCTACGATATGGAGACAGGGTCGTATGTCCGGCAGATCAGGGTGAAAAGGCCGGAAGAGATCCAGGGGGACAATGTTCTCGTGGATATTGAGAAGGGACAGCTCTTTTCCCTTGTAGCGGATTACGGAACAGCCACGCGCGTCTTGTGGCCAGATACAGAAAAGAGATTCTCCCGGACCTTGTTTGTTTTTGATATTGATTAAACCTCAATATGCCCGGATGCGTCCGGGCTTTTCCTTTTGTTAGGAACAAAGGTCTGCTATACTTGAAACATTACTGTTTCAGGACGAAAGGAGTCTCCATGGGAAGAAGAGGTATCGCTTTTATGATGATCATGGCGCTTACAGGCGCTCTTTACGGAGAAGAGGCTCCTCTGGCATTTCAGTCCCGGCCGTTCAGTGATTATCTTGGTGAAATATACCGTGTCTCATCGACTCTTGAAGAACAGGGTCAGGATTACAGGATGCAGAACCTTTTTGACGGCTATGCCGGTTCTTCATGGGTTGAAGGGGAAAAAGGAGATGGTGTAGGAGAGACACTCACCATGGCTATCCCCCATGGAGCCGATACCATGGCTCTGCTCAACGGTTTCGCCCGATCCCGCTCCCTCTTTTTCAAAAACAACCGGGTCAGAGAGTTCACCCTCACTGTGGAACGGGGGTACACTCCTTCAGGATATGTCACTGAACAGGGGCCTCTTCTACTCACCATACCGGTCTCTGAACCCATTTCCCTGAAGGTGAATGATACCCGGGAACTGCAAGTCCTCAGTCTTTCACTGCCCTGGGAAGAGATCGACGGCAAAAGGGAGGTCGTGGATCAGGCATTCGAAGCCTTTTCGCTTATAGAGGGATACCCCAAAAACTACACTACCTTATATCTCCTTGAGCTGAAGATCTCAGCAGTCTTCCCCGGATCAGAATGGGATGATACCTGCCTCAGCGAGATCCGTATTTTCAATAAAGAGAAGTTCAGTGTGACTTCTGTAGAAGCTCGTAACGGGATGATCTATTATCAGCAGGAGGGAGCGCAGGAAAAGATCCTCTACCGCGACCCTTCTCTCATCCTGGACCTATTAGACGTGAGTCCGGACAGAAAGTGGTGTATTGCCTACGGCCAGTATATCGACCCGGAGCGCATGCGCCAGACAGCCTACCTTGTCTTTCATCTCCCCAATCCTGCTCCCTGGAATGAACAGAAAGAAGGCCCCGGAGAGGAGGAGAGGATTCCCGTAGAATTCTCAGAGCAAGAGGGGACGCTGTTTTTAGAGTGGGCTGACGGGACACGTTCTGAACTGGAGTAAAGGCCCGGGAAGTCCTCTCTCTTCTTCATTTAAATTCTCTATAATGAAATTGAGAGTCTCCGCCCCTTGATTTTTCTCAAAAACAAGATATAAATTGGAGATTAACGAAAGGAGATTGAGATATGAAAGGCCGAGTTCTTCTTATTCTCATGATTATTGTCACTGCGGCCGTGGTGACCGCTGGTGAACTAAAACTCAGGACAAACGGGGACACGTTCCTGCCCCAAAGCCGTCTGGGGGTCACCGTTACACAGAAAGATGTGACAGAGACGCTGACAGCTGTGTTGTCCGACGGGTCAACGACTTTGGAACAGCATCCTGTGGTTGTAAACGGAGAGGAAGTAAATTTCACGACACCTGATAAGCAGGGAGTTTATGAAGTGACGCTTGTTCTGCCGGACAGTCCGGGGACTGTCCTGGAGAAAAAGGCTATCACTGTCCGCTATATTCTGGCGAATAAATTGAAATATTATCCCAATGAACCCATGAAAGTCTATTTTTCCACGATGAATCCCCAATTTCAGGAAGGATCCTGGGTGGGGATGTTTCCCGCTGATATTCCCAAGCTCAACGGGGAGGCCGTGAGAGAATATTTTATCGTGGAAGGGCAGATGGATCTGAAACGCGAAGACGTTCTGGAGTTCGACGCCCCTTCGGAACCGGGTACTTATCATCTGCGTGCCTATACATCCATGGATCCCACAGGGTATGAGATCTCCCGCATCGTGTTTCAAGTGGCCCCGCTCAAACCGGAGACTTCGCTTTCTTCTTCCAAAAAAGTCCTGAAAGCAGGGGAGTATTTTCAAGTAACCTATAAGACCAATGTTTTCCTTCGTAACGGAACATGGTTTGGTTTTGTAACGCCGGATATCCCCCATAACGACCAGGTGGCCAGTTCTGAGAATAACAGCGAATACGGTTATCCCTTCTCCTATGTGGCAATGGAGGAGACAGAAGGTGTAGTCGAGTTGGAAGCTCCATCCAAACCCGGGAAATATGAAGTACGTTTTTTCGATTCCAACGCCGATGATGCTATGGAACTGGGTTATATTCCCATTGAAGTAACCTGGTAAACGAGGGAGATAGTAAGAAGACGGGCCGTTTCCTCTGGAAACGGCCTTTTTTTCAGACCCGCTTGGTCTGCCATTTCCCCTGTCGGTAAAAGAGGACCAGCGCTGAGAGTTCGGCGATATCTCCGATGATAAATGAGATCCAGACAAAGAGAAGAGGACCATGGAGAAGTGTCACGGCGATGATCAGAAAAGGAATCTGAAATGCCCACCGGCCGATGATGCTGGAGACAAGAAAGGGAAGGTTGTAGCCCGATCCTGAAAAGGCGATGGAAAGGCCGAAGCCGACTCCGATAAAGATAAGGGCGAAAGTCGCATACCGGAGAAAATCAGCTCCTATGGAGATCACCTCAGGGTTATCCGAAAAAAGCCTGATAAAGAATTTCCCCCAGAATACAGCAAGGCCCGTAAAAAGAGCCATGACCGATGCGGAGAGGAATGCCGAGATACGGCAGGTCTGTTTGGCCCTGGAGACATTTTCTGCTCCCAGGCATTGGCCCACAATGGCCGATCCTCCCATGGAGAGGCCCACAAGAGGCATGAAAGCGATCCCGATGAGACGTCCTCCGATTCCGTAAGCCGCGATGGCGGCTGTACCGAAGATGGATACATATTTCAAAATGGCGGCCATGGAGATATTCCTCAGAAAGATCTCCACTCCATTGGGTAAACCGATGGTGATGAGTTTCTTGTCCAGGCTTTTATCCAGCCGGAACAATCTTTTCAAAGAGGGTTTGATCCCTCTCTTCCCGGAAAAAAGAAGCGTGAACCCTGTGAGGAAAGCCAGTGTCTGTGAGAACACCGTGGCCAGGGCGGCTCCGAAGATACCAAGGCCCGCTCCCGGACAGCCGAGGACCGGAACTGTCTCGAAGATGAGAAAAGGATCCAGAATGAGATTGAAGAGGCTTGTCCCCAGCATGATGAACATGGGGGTCTTGGCGTCGCCGATACATCGTAAAGCGGTGTTGACCGAATAGGAGGAAAACATGATAGGAAGAAAGAAAAGACGGAGATATCCATATTCCAGGCCCATGGATGTCACCGTAGCATCGGAGAAAAATCCCATAATAGGTTTGAGAAAGAGAGCAAGGAAGAGAGCGGCCAGAGACGCAACGATAAACTTGAAGGTTATCGTCTGCTCGATGGCCCGATGTGTTCCGGGGATATCTTTTTTCCCGAATGCCTGGGAGATGAGGGAAATGGAGCTTACGCCGATGATCTCATTCAGAGACTCCACGATCCAGAAGATCGTGGAGAAGACCGTGACTCCGGCGATGGCTTGTCCCGATATCCGTCCCAGCCAGAAAATATCCACGATATCGTAGATCATCTGGGCGCTGAAACCGATCATTGTGGGGATGGAGACCATGAGCAGGTTTTTCAGAATACTGCCGCGGGTGAGGTCATGGGTCATACAGGCTCCTTTGCTTTTGTGAAAATAGCCCCTCTTTGAAGATAAGACAAGAGGATCTCTTCACTATACACAAAAATGAAACAAAAAGTTTCGTTTTCCTGTCTTTTTCCCAAAGGAGGCCTTATGAAAAAAAAAGTGATTCTTGCAGGGATCTTCATCCTCATGCAGGCAGCCTGTTCTTCTCCTGTCACACAGATCGAGAAGAAAGACGGTGTCAGTCTCATCACTACAAGGATTGATAAAGAGAGCGGACATGAAGAGGCTCTTGTCGCTGTGTATCCATTCCATCCGGAACAGAGGTTATTATTATGGTATGCGGATGCGGATAAGGAAAAGCGTCTGGCCGCCCTGACACAGATAGCCGGAAAGACAACCATGATATCGCTTTTTGATAAGGAGATGAACCTCGTCAACGAAAAGCCCCTGATAACGGGGAAGGGCCCCGGTGAAGTGCAGTGGCCCGCTTCTCTATCTGTAGGGAACGGAAAAATCTATATCCTCGACTTTCAGAAGAACGGAATGGAATGTTTTAATGACCAGTGTGAATATGAGGACTCTGTTCTCTTCTCAGATCTCTCTTTTTCCGTTGCTTACGGCGGCGTTTCTGTCGATGCGGTTGACGGAGCTTTTTATATCGGGCCAGTCCGTATGCCACTTGTGGTCAAACTCAGCCCTGAGGGAAACCTGCTTCGGCGGATTGAAAGTGATGCCAGAGACGGGCAGGAAGCCATGACCAAGAATCTCCTGATCAAGGATTCGGATAAAAGGGGGAATATCTATTTTGTATTCAACGGGCGAAAAGACCGGTATGAGATCAGAAAATATGATAAAGACCTGAATCTTGTCTGGATCAACAGGATCGAGGACGGATGGACCGGGATTCTGAGCAGCGCCCCGGTTGTCTTTCCTAACAGGCGCTTTCAGATGCAGGGGGCAAGGACCACAGAAGGGGTCTGCGCTGTAAACGGGAAAGTCTATGTCCTGAGAGGAACGGGAGGTTATGCAGAATATGAATGGGATGGGGAAGTGATTAAAGGAGAGCGCAAACCCATACCTGAGCTGAAAAACGGATTTGTTGATGTCTTTGACGCTGAAAAGGGGATTTTTCTGGAAAGACGCCGCTATCCCTTTCTGGACACCATACTCACCTATTCCCTCCTGGCTCTGGAGGATGGCCTTTACTTTTATTCCCCGTACCAGACGGATAAAGCGGGACTTATGAGAAAGGGAGCTAATACCATATATAAGACAGGCTGGTAAATGACCTACTCAAGGCAGCAGGACCCGCAAGGGGGCTTTGACCGGCACTCGGCCCCTTTGCAGTCTGTCATGGCAAGGTAATTGATGTCTACATAGTCCACTGAGTCCACGGGGAAATCCGAAGAGAGAAGCGTCAGAGAAAAACCGTCGTTTTCACTTTTGAATTTTTCCACATTGACGGAAAAATGAAAAGGCCTTCCGTCTGTTTTCTTTCCAAAACCCACCACCTGGACAGATAATTGAGGTGCCGACTCGAAGCTGATGAATCTTCCATTCATCTGAAAAGGGACCCAGAGATGTGTCCGCAAGCCTTTCCCCAGGCGGGGAGAGGAAATACGGTGAGAACCTGCGATCCGCTCAGGGAGATTTTCACTGCCCCTCTGCGAAGAGATGCCGAAGCAGGAATAGAGAAGAAAGCTGAGAAGTAAGAGGATTACAGTGCGCATGATGTGAGAATATCACACAGCAGAAAGAGAGACAAGAAAATTCACAGAGTCAGGATCTCACTTGTATTTCAAGGCTTTCCGGGTTATGATACAATCATGAGCATCGCCGGGCGTTTAGACCAGGTCTATAAAAAAGCTCCTTCTCTCCCTATCAATGACAAGAGCAGGTTTATTCTCTTCTCTGACCTCCACAGAGGCAGAGATAATAAAAATGATGATTTCTCTCAAAACAGACAGCTTTTTGAATACGCACTGAAATATTATCTGAAACACCGCTTCCACTACATCGAACTGGGAGACGGCGATGAGCTGTGGGAAAACAAGCGCTTTTGGGATATCTATAAAGCACATGAGACGATCTTCGAGATCATGAAAAAAATGCATGGTCATGGGCGCTTGTCTCTGATTTTCGGAAACCACGATATGGAAAGAAAAGACGAGAAGATCCGCAGGCGGTTCCTACACAGATTCTATGACAGCTACAACAGGAAGTTTCTTCCTCTCTTTAACGGGCTTGAAGCTCATGAAGGGCTCAGGCTGGATTACAAAGAGGGGGAAACGGAGCTTTTCCTCGTCCATGGACATCAGGGGGACTGGCTCAATGACCGGCTATGGAAGGTGGGGCGCTTCTTTGTGCGTTATTTCTGGGTCCATCTCCAGACTATGGGATTTCATAACCCGTCAAGCCCCGCCCAGGAATATAAGAAAAGACGCATTATAGAACGGAAGATCATCCGATGGGCCCGTTCCAGGAAGAAGGCGATCATCATGGGGCATACCCACAGAACGCGGTTTTCAGACCCCGGCCATGATAGCACGGCGTACTTCAATACAGGTAACGGAGTCCACCGGGCGGGGATCACAGGGATCGAGATCGAAAAAGGAGCTCTTTCCCTTGTTCTGTGGCGGGTCTCTACAAGGGACGACGGAGGGCTTTATACCGAGCGAAGGCTTATCCGCGGCCCCCTTCCCCTGGGAAAAATCAAAGAATTTTATTGATCCTGAAACTTATTCTTTTTGTCTCTGTCTCAAATAAAAAAAGGAGATTTATGAAACGTCACGTTTTGGCAGGAGCAGTGGCCATGGTTCTTTTTGTCCTCTCAGGGTGCGGGCAGGCTTCAGAAAAGGAGGTTGTCTCGAAAGTGGACGATTCCGTTCAGGCTGTCGCTCTTCAGGAGATCTGCCGGCAGGAGGTCACCGATTTCGTCCGAAGCAATCTGGTCATGTGTATGGGGCTTTATAACGGTGAAGTTTTTTATCTTCAAGAGTTCGAGGACTCATTCAGGCTCTTCTTTTTTCACCCTGAAACGGGCCGGGCCCATACTGTGAACTTTCCCAAAGGTAAGGGCCCCGGGGAGCTTCAACAGGCCATGGGAGTCAGGATTATGGACAACACGGTCATGATTCCGGACTTTTTCATGAAACGTCTGAATATTTTCAGCCTGGATGGATCATTCAAGGACAGTTTTCAGATGGATGGTAAGTCAGGCCCGGATTCAATCCTGAATTTTGCATTTGAAGGAGATTCTCTCTATTATTGCGGCATGACGAAGACCCTTGTGGGGAGATATAATGTCCGTTCCGCGACGGTGGAGACAAGGGTATCCAAAGACAATAACCATGTTCCCCGTGACGGGGATCCGTTTTCAGGCGTCTCTCTGGTAAAAGAGAAAGAGGGGTTCCTCTATGCGGGCCACATCAACGCCCCGTACCGGATCACGGTTTTTAATGATAAACTCCAGACGGTTAAAGAGATCAGAGTGGAAAACCGAGAGGAGTATATCCCGGTAAAATGGGCCATCGGCCCAGGTTATACCTCTAATGCCGGGGACCACGTGATCTCCACCATGGCGCTTTACAAAGGTGTGCTTTCTGCTCCCGAATGTTCTCTGCGTATACGGAAAAAGGGAAACAGGTTCTCCCTGGAAAATTTCCATGGCAGCCTCTATGTCTTTGATGCTTCTCAAGGGAAGCTGGCACTTGTTCTGACACATCCCCTGTTTGCCCGGGTCTCTATTCTTTCCATGGTGGGCATGGATGATGACTATCTGGCCTTTTATGTCTACCGTCAGCCGGAAAACGGTGGCGAGGGAGTGAATTCCATAATCGTTTGCAGCATTCCTCCTGAGGTGAAAGCCCTCTTCAGATGATAGCTCTTGTCATCAGGGGCGACTCATGGTAAACTAAGCTTGGAGGTTTCCATGGGACCAAAAGTACAAAAAGTTTTACTGATCCTTGTCATTCTCGTCTTGGCGGCCTGTCAGAAGCAGCCTGTGAAAATAGGGTTCATCGGATGCATCACCGGAAAGGGTTCGGACCTCGGGCTCTCTGCCAAAAACGGGATCCTTCTGGCCCGGGATTTTCTGAATACCCGGGGAGGGATCAACGGACATGACATTGAAATCATCATCAGGGACAACGGCATGGATCCGGGCCGCACAGTGGAAGCTGTGAGAGAACTGAGTTCAGAAGGAGTGGCGGCTATCATCGGGCCCCTTACAAGCACAGCAGCCATGGCGGCTGTGGGGGAAGCGGAAAAGAGGAAGATCCTGCTCATAAGCCCTTCGGCTACCACGGATGCTTTGACCGGGGTCGATGACTGGTTTTACCGAATTCAGCCTCCCAACAGTTATGAGACCAGGAATATCGCCGCTTATATCATGAAAAGCGTCAGGCCAAAAAGAATCGCCGCTTTCATCGACCTTTCCAACAGCAGCTACACGGTGAACTGGTATGAGAGTTTTAAAAGGGACTTGAGCTTCTACCGTGAAGTCACATTGATCCCCATGAGGTTTGACAGCCGTGATGAGATCTCCTATTACAGCATGGTCAGAGGATTGGAGATCGAAAAACCCGACTGTGTTGTTCTCATCGTGAACGGTCTGGACGCAGCCCTGCTCTGTCAGCAGATGGAAAAAATGAAAATGAATATCCCAGTCATCTCCTGTATCTGGGCCAAGACCAAGGAATTTATCTATCATGCCGGGACTTCTGGAGAAGGGGTCATCTTTTTCCAGCACTATGATGAAGAGAACTCCGATCCTGCTTATCTGAGATTCAGGGAACTTTACAGGGATCGATACCGATCAAGCCCGGACTATGCTGCTCACAGCGCGTTCGAAGCTCTTATGGTGATTCAGCAGGCCTTGTCAAGCGATCCGGATGTGAGGCACTTAAAAGAGACCATGGTGCGGATCAAAGAATTTCAGGGGCTTCAGGGGAGCATCTCCTTTTCTCCCCAGGGGGACCCTCTTTATAATGCATCTCCCGAAAAAAAACTGGTGGTTGTCAAAAACGGCACCTTTGTCACGATCGGAGCCTTGAAGAGTGAAGGAAAACAGCCTTAAAAGTGTTCTGGTCCGTTACTTTATGATAGCGGGCCTCATCTCCATCCTTTTTATCGTCATCGTCACTTATTCAGGAATCGTTATCAAGGTTCGCAGGGACGTCTATGAAAAAAATATTCTCATAGTCAATCTGGCCCGGGGAGAGATCCAGCGCTACCTGGATGAGATGCTCACCCCGGTGGAGATCCTTCGGGATCTCTGGGTAGAGGACTTCTCTTTCGGGAGAAAAGAGGCCATCTCAGAAAAATACATGAAGATGACTTTGGACCGGGATCCGATTCTCCAGCAGATCGTCGTGGTGAACGAGAAGAACAAGATCGAGATGGTCTATCCTCCGGACAGGGACCTGCTGGGCAACGATATGTCCGGCCACTCCTATGTCACTTTACAAAATGAGTCCAGCCGCCAGCTTCGATGGTCTGATACATTCATTTCCGGGAAGACAGGCAATCCCTCCGTAGCAGTGATCCTGCCCATGGGTTCCAGAACCCTCATCGCATATATCGACCTGGCCTACCTGAACCAGATCGTCAAAAAGATGGCCATCGGAAAGACGGGGATGGCTTTTATCATCGACCGGAAGGGGACACTCATCGCCCATCCGGACACACGGGTGGTCCAGGAGCGGGTCAATATCACTGAGCTGGGGATCTCTCACCCTGAACTCATCGTTGAACAGAGGACGCGGGTGATCTCTACAGCTGATGGGGATAAGATCGTATCGGCTTCTTTTCTGGCACCAGGAGGATGGACCATCTTTTTTGTCCAGGATACCAAAGAAGCTTTCGCTGATCTTTATCGGGCTTTTCCCTCTTTTCTTATCGGACTTGTGGTCTATACACTCCTGGCCTTTCTTTTGGGCAATATTTTTGTTCAGCGGACCGTCCGCCCCATTATGAAACTCAGCGCAGCAGCGAAAAATGCAGCAAAAGGAGAATACCGTCAGGTCAGAGTGGCCGATTCCTATACCGAGATCGATGAATTAAGAGACAGTTTCGCCACCATGGTGGATGCTGTCCTCAGCAGGGAAGCCGCCCTCATCGAAAATGAAAGGATGCTTTCGACTCTCTTGTCAAATCTTCCCGGTATGGCCTACCGGTGTGTCAATGATGAAAACTGGACCATGGTCTTCTTAAGTGACGGCGTACGCGAGCTCACGGGATATGAAGCCGACGAACTCCTTCTGAACAAGGTCAAGGCGTACGGCGATCTCATCCATGAAGAAGACCGGCTCCTGGTCTACAAACAGATCCAGGATTCCATGACGAGGGACAACACTTTTGAACTGGTCTATCGCATCTATCATAAAGACGGCAGCATCAAATGGCTCTGGGAGAAGGGGCGACCGATCTATAAAGGAACCCGTCCGTTGTTTATCGAAGGATTTGTAACGGATATCACAGAGCTCAAGGAAAAAGACAAACAGATACAGAATATTCAGAAGATCGAGATCCTGGGGGAGCTGGCCGGAGGGCTGGCCCATGATTTTAATAATGTCCTGGGCGGGATTTCAGGGACTCTCTCCATTATGAAACTCAAAAGGGAGAATGAGATCCCCATGGATGAAAAAGAGGTCCGGCGATATGTCCAGACCATCGAAAACGCCATCGAACGGGCCTCCTCCATCGTCCAGGAGCTCCTCACCCTTTCTCAGCAGAAGGAGCCTGTCAAGGAGAAACTGGATTTCAGTGATGTTCTCCACAATGTTGTGAGGATCTGCGAAAATACCCTGGACAAAAGCATCACCTTCACAACAGAGCTTTATCCCGGCCCTGTGATCATCGAAGGTGACAAGACACAGCTGGAACAAGTACTCTTGAATCTATGCATCAACGCATCCCACGCCATGACCATCATGAAGGAAAAACATGAGCTCCCCGGAGGAGTCCTGACCCTTACAGCCGAGCCTGTTCATCTTAGGGAAGAGGAGGCTGTCCGGCATGGACGAAGAGAGGGAGAACCCATGGCTATGATCTCAGTTGAAGATACCGGCGTGGGGATGGATCCCGAGACCGCAGGACACATCTTCGAACCGTTCTTCACTACGAAACAGCGCTATCAGGGGACAGGCCTTGGATTGGCCATGGCTGACAGTATTGTGAAAAGGCATAACGGATTTCTTTCAGTGGAATCTCAGAAAGGCAAAGGGTCACGGTTTACCCTCTATCTCCCTCTTCTTCTGGATCATCCTGATGTCCGTACAGCGAGGCCTCACGAGGAGGCTGAGAGAATCGCCGGACACGGAGAGGGGATCCTTCTAGTGGATGATGAGACCATCATCCGGGAGACTCTTAAAGAGATCATCGAAATCCACGGATTCAGGGTCTTCACAGCTTCTGACGGAGAAGAAGCGGTGAGGATCTATCAAAAAGAACGGGCACAGATCAAGCTGGTTATCATGGATATGCTCATGCCGCGTCTTTCGGGAGAGGAGGCTTTTATCAGGATGAAAAAGATGAATCCTGAGGTGAAAGTCGTTCTGGCCTCGGGATTTAAAAAGGATGAGAGGATCAGCCGTACTCTCAAGCGGGGAGCAGTGGGGTTTCTGCAGAAACCCGTTGACCTGAAAAATCTCTTTACTCTGATCCAGGACAACATTCCTTAGCATTCTTCTCCGTGTTCGGAGATTTTTTTTGAAAATAACGAACTTTATCCTTGAAAGCAGCGATGAATATCCATATATTGTATGGAGGAACTCATTATCATACAAGATATATCAAAAGGAGGGGGAATCAATGAACATCCGTGTCATGAAGAGAAGCGGGGAAGAGGCAGCTTTTCAGCCTGAAAAGATCGAAAACGCCATCTATCTGGCCTCGGCCAAATCCCTGAACGGGGCATGCCGTGAGCTTGCTGAACGTGTCGTTAAAAAAGTCACAGAATTTATCGGGAAGAATTATGAATCCGTTATCACGGTGGAGCAGATCCAGGACATTGTGGAGAACTTTCTCATGGACAGCGATAGGAAAGATGTGGCAAAGGAATATATTCTCTATCGCGGGGCCCGGGCTCTGAAGAGGAATCTGGTTCCGAAAAAAGAAAAAGTATACGGTTTACTTGACGAAGAATTTTTAAGCCGGTATAAGCATACTCCCTCTCCCATGGGCCCGTTGGGCAATTTTGTCTATTACCGGACCTACAGTAGATTTCTGGACCAGGTGGGGCGCCGCGAAGAGTGGTGGGAGACTGTCTCCCGGGCCGTGGAGTATAACTGCAGCCTGGTCAAAGGGGTTACCCAGAAGGAGGCCAGGGAGCTCTTTGATAATATCTTCCATCTGAGACAGTTTCTCTCGGGACGGACTTTCTGGGTGGGAGGGACCGATGTCGCCAAGAAGTTCCCTACAGCAAACTATAATTGCGCCTTCACCGTCATTGACAACATGAGTGCTTTTTCAGAAGCGTTCTACCTTCTCATGGTAGGTTCGGGCGTGGGTTTTCGTGTTTTGAAAAGTGATGCGGAAAAGCTTCCCCGTATACGGACAAACCTTGAAATCATCCATGAACAGTTTCTTCCGGAAACCGAGGAGAAACGGCATGAGACCACTTCGCTTACTTTTGTGGAAAGCGGGGAGATCGCCCGGGTCAAGGTGGGCGATTCCAAAGAGGGCTGGGTCTCAGCCCTGGAGTTTTTGCTTGAACTCATGTATGCCCATAAGTACAGACGATGCAAGACGGTCCTTATCGATTACAATTCTGTCCGTCCCAGGGGAGAACGGCTGAAGACATTCGGAGGGACAGCAAGCGGGTATAAAGCTCTTCAGGATATGTTCAGAAAGATCGACGGGGTGATCAAAAAGGCCGGAGCCAGGGCTCTGACCAATGTGACCAGGCTGGAGCCCATCGACTGTATGGATATTATGAATATCATGGGGGCCTGTGTGGTTGTCGGAGGGGTCCGCAGGACAGCGGAACTTGGTTTGATCGATGCCAATGACCAGAAATGTATCACAGCCAAAAATGATCTCTATTATCAGAATGATGCCGGACAATGGATGGCCAATGAAGAGATCCTTCATCGCCAGATGAGCAACAATTCCATTTTCTATGAGGAGAAACCACAGCGTGACAAGCTCCGTTGGCATATGGAACAGATCAGGTATTCGGGCGAACCCGGTTTTGTCAATGCTCAGGCAGCCAGAAAACGACGTTCGGATTTTCAAGGGGTCAACCCCTGTGCTGAGATCCTTCTGGCAGACAAGGGCCTCTGCAACCTCACCACAAACAATGTCATGGCTTTTGTGGAGGAGAAAAAGGCCAAAGAGGGAGAGAAGCGATCCCTTTTCAACCGTGAGAAGTGGCTCCGGGCTCTGGAGCTCAGTGTGCGTGCCGGTTACCGGATGAGCGCAGTCTACCTGGAACTTCCCGAATGGGACAATAACCAGCAGAGAGACCGCCTTTTGGGAGTCAGCGTCACGGGATGGCAGGACATGGTCAATGCTACCGGGATGTCAAAGGAGGAGCAGGCCAAACTGCTCAAAGAGTCCCGCAAAGCGGCGCATAAGGCAGCTGAAAAGGCCGCTGCTGAATACGGCGGGAGGACACCCCTTCTTGTGACCACGATCAAGCCTGAAGGGACGCTCTCGCAGCTGCCTACAGTGAGCAGTGGGCTCCATTACTCCCATTCCCCCTACTACTTAAGACGGGTCCGTATCAGCAAGACTGATGTCCTGGCCAAGGTCTGCCGGGAACTGGGTTATCCCATGGAAGATGATATCAACAATCCCAATAATTATGTTCTCGCTTTTCCCGTGAAATCGCCGGAAGGACGCACCAAGTACGATGTGCCCGCCCTGGAGCAGCTTGAGCTATACAAGATGTTCATGCAGAATTATGTGGATCATAATGCCTCTATTACCGTTCATGTCAGAGAAGAGGAGTGGGAAGCGGTAGAAGAGTGGATCTGGGAAAATTGGGATGATGTGGTGGCCATCTCTTTTATCTCACTGGATGACCATTTCTACCAGCAGGCTCCGTATGAGAAGATCTCCAAAGAAGAGTATGAAAAACTCAACAGCGCCATGAAACCTCTTGTGCCTTCTCTCATCGCTAAATATGAGTTGAACGAGACAGAGATCGACCTGGGGGATGAGACCTGCGAAGCCGGGATCTGCCCCATCCGGTAAATAATGAAGGCCGCAGCTGAGACTGCGGCCTTCATGAAACCTTAAAAAACGCTGGGAAGACTCTTATCACAGGCGAATGAGTTCTTTTGGAAATTGATTCAGGATTTCAACCCCATCTTCTGTTACCAGGACGAGATCTTCGATTCGCACACCGCATTGTCCGGGAAGATAGATCCCCGGTTCCACAGAGAAGATCATGCCCGCTTGCGCGGCCATGGGATTGGCCAGGCTGACATCCGGAAATTCATGGACATCGATGCCGATATGATGCCCTGTCCTGTGAGTGAAGAATTCACCGTATCCTTTTTGACTGATGATATCTCTGGCAGCTTTGTCGATCTCCGAAAAGGGGATTCCGGGCCTGATCACAGATTCTGCAGTTAAATTGGCTTCCAGGACAGCCTCATAGATCTCGTTCAGTTTCGGGTCCGGCTGGCCGAAGGAGAAAGTCCGTGTCATATCGGAACAGTATCCTTGTGTGCGGCCTCCGATATCAAAAAGGACGCTGCTGCCGGCCACAGGAGTTCCCGTCCCGCTCTCGTGATGAGGAACGGCGGCATGGCTTCCGAAGGCGATGAGCGGAGAAAAAGAGAAGGAAGAGTTATTTCTGGAGTAAAAGTCATCCAGCTTTCTGACAAGCTCTTTTTCCGTTGTTTCAGGATGGAAACTCTCGGCGAGAAAGCCCAGGGCCAGGTCATTAAGGCGTGAGGCCTCCTTCATGAGGCTGATCTCATCCTCATCTTTGATCATCCGCACCCTGTCGATGACAGCAGAGGCATCGGTAAGTGAGACGGAGTGTGACAGAAGAGGAAAAAGAAACCGGGCAGGGCAGTCTTTGTCCACGGCCAATGGGCCGGCGGGGGAGAGATGGCTCATAAGCTTTAAAAACGGATCCTCTTCGTCCTCGTGCCAGATGGTCTTGTAAGGGGACTCTTCTCCCTGGGGAAAGAGTCGGTTGCAGAAAAACAGCGGCTCTTCTCCCAGGGCCAGAAACAAGCCGGCAAAACGTTCCCCGGGGTCAAAAGAGATCCCTGTAAGGTAAAAGATATTCGACGGAGAGGTCAAAAGCATCTGGCTGCTCTGACTCCCGCTCATAGTTTTCATAACACGTTGCAGACGATTGCTGTCCATTTCTCCTCCTCCTTTTGATTCTACAATAGAGGGTTTCCCTCCGGCCTGCAAGAGGCTTTCTCTGTTGCCCGCCCTCCTGTTTTTTGATAGACTAATTGTCTATGAATTCCCGACTGGTGATTTTTTTTGATTTTGAGACAAACGGGTTCGCCGGAAGCAGCGTCCTCGAAGCTGCCTTGATCAAGTGCAGGGTCAATGCTCAAGGCGAAGCGATCCCCATCCATATTTTTCACAGGTATTATCATGCCCTGGAATCGTTCAATATGAAAGCCTTTGAAGTCCACGGCCTCTCTCCGGATATCATCGAAGAAAACAGGATGGGACAGATGGCGGAATATGCCCGTTATTTTACTCATGACGAGGACCTCTTTGCCTTTTCTTTCGGGTGCAGCCATTGGGTAGCCCATAATATAGAGTTCGATACGCTATTTCTTCCCTATACCCCGGAAAAGCGTTTCTGTACCATGAAGGAGAACACATCAGTCCTGAAATTGCCCAGGCACTCTCACCGTGGTTATAAATTCCCAACATTGAGAGAAGCCGCTCTCTACTACGGCCTGGATTATGACCATCGCAAGGCTCACAGCGGACTTTACGATGCCACTCTGGCAAGGGATATTTTTCTGGGCATGCTCAAAACGAAGCATGCCGGCGCCCATCGCTTTTTAGCAGAAGAATAGGCTCCTGAAGAATGTCTCAGCCTCTGATCTTTTTATTGGTCTTTTCCTGATGTTTTGAAAGATGGATCCAGCGGTTTGTGGCCTGTTCAGCCATCTGGGAGATGATATGGGGAAGGTCTGAATCGTTCCATAGCTTTTGAAAAGTCTCCTGTCTCAAAAGATCCCCGTGGACCGTGAACAGTCTCTCTTCTCCGGGGGTGAGTGAGACAGCCTCTCCGGGGAGTGCCACTCCTTTCTCCTCGCATGCCTTTGTGAGAAATGACGTCGCTGCCACAGAAAACTCTTTGAGAGCCTCCTGGGGCCGTTCAGTCTGGTTTAGCCGTTCCCGTAATTCGGAAAAATAAACCCTGGCATGACTTGTGAAAGAGAGTGTCCTGCTCATAAAACCTCCTTTGTTTCTCTTATTATACGTCCCGGAGCCGTATCTTGCAAGGAGGCTTAAAGAAGAGTGGCAGCTGCAGCGATGAGCAGGGCCGGGATATAATTCAGGACTTTGACCTGTTTGATATTGAGGATGTTAAGTCCCAGGGCAATGATCATCAGGCCGCCTGTCCCCGTGAGATTGGCCACAAGAGCATCTGAAAAAAAGTTGCGGGAGAGGAGTGCAGTCAGGGTGATCCCTCCCTGGAAGAGAAAGAGGGGAATAGCAGAGAAGAGGACGCCTGCACCGAAAGTGGATGCAAGGGCTACTGAGGTGAAGGCATCCAGAATGGATTTTGTCAAGAGAAGGCTGCGGTCTCCGTTGATTCCCTCTTCGATGGCGCCCACAATGGTCATGGAGCCCATACAGAAGATGAGAAAGGCTGTGAGAAGGCCTTCTGAAAAGAGGCCGGCATCCTGAGTATGGCGACCCATATGGCGAGTGAGACGTTCCACGCGCTCCTGAAGTGAAAGAAGCTCTCCGATGATCCCTCCGATGATAAGGCTGAAGATGACGATGAGTCCGTTATGGGATTTCAGAGCCATGGAAAGGCCCAGAAAAAGGCTGGCCAGGCCTACGCCATCCATGACGATGAGGCGGATGTTTTCCGGATATTTTTTCCCGATAAAGAGGCCGAAGAGGCTTCCTGTGATGACGGCGGCAGCATTGATGAGAGATCCCCAGGGCATGATACTTATCCTAACATGATCTTATTTTTCCCGGTGTTCTTGCTTTGGTACAAAAGAGTATCTGCCCGTTTCAAAAGGGTTGTGGAGTCGTCGTCTCTCCGGGCCAGGGTAGCGCCGCCGGAGATGGTCACCTTGACATTCTCCCCCTCGCTTGTCTTGTACCGAGACCGGGAGACGAGCATCCTCAGTTTCTCTGCCTTTTCCATGAGAGAATCGGCATTGACATATTTCAAAAGGATGATGAACTCTTCTCCTCCCCACCGCCCGGCGATATCCGATGACCGGATATTCTTATTCAGAGTGGCGGAAAGGATCTTCAACACCTTGTCTCCGAAGAGGTGGCTGTAGGTGTCATTGATATGTTTAAAATCGTCGATATCAAAGAAGACCAGGCCGAAAGTCATCTGGTAGTGGCGGGTCTCGTTGAGGAGATTAGTGATGGCTGTATCCAGAAACCGTCTGTTGGGAAGAGCTGTAAGGGTATCGTAGAGGACCTGGCTTTTGAGAAAACTGATCTCCTCTTCAAGGTTCTGCCGCTGGGATTTGTCGGTGAAAAATTCGGCGGCTCCTTCGATCCGGCCGTTCGTATCGTAGAGGGGGATGACGGATACAGCCACGGGGACCCGGTGGCCCTCTTTGTGATGAAGATAGACCATAGCGCTTCTCTCCTGTCCGTCACTGATCGATGCATGAAGAGGGCAGCCCCCATTGCAGAGGATCTTCCCTTCCTGATCCACATGCATGAGGATATTGTCGTAGCAGTGGGAGTGGAGGACTTCTGCTGCGTCATAGCCTGTGATCAGTTCAGCCTGCCTGTTCCAGAAGAGTATGGTCCGGTCGCGGTCCACGATATAGAGACCGTCATTGATCCTGTTCAGCAGCGTGATAAGCGATTTATCCTTGAGAATATTCATATAAACTCCTTGATAAAGTATAGCAGAAGTTTATTCTTGTCGTAAGAAGAAAGAGAGGGCCTTGTGAAAAATGAACTTTGGCGTGAGCGTGTCTCTGAATTGAAAAACCTCCTGAAAGAGGGCATGCCCGGGCGGTGGGCTGCCCTGGCTGACCCTGAAGCACAAGGCCAGGCCGGGAAGGCGGAAGATGAAGGCCTCGCCGCGAAGATCGACCATACGCTTCTGGATCCTTTTGCCAATGAAGAGGCTGTGAGAGGTTTGTGTCTCGAGGCAGCCCGGTTCCGTTTTGGCGCCGTCTGCCTTTACCCCTGCTGGATCCCCCTGGCAAAACATATGAGAAATGAATTAAATGCTTCTTTCCGTATCAGTGTGGTCATTGACTTTCCCGGAGGAGGGGAGCTAACGGCTGCGCGGGTGAATGCCGTTGAAAATGCTTTTAAAAAAGGGTGCGAAGAAGTGGATATTGTCATACCGCTTGGCCTCTTTTTTTCCGGGAATTACGCTGATGTCCTTGAAGACCTCATGGCCGTAAGAGAAGCTTCACCGGGGATCGTCAAGACGATCCTGGAGATGTCCCGCCTGACCCCTCTGCAGAAAAGGGATGCTGCCCTTATCGCTTTTGTTTCAGGTGCGGATTTCCTGAAGACATCCACAGGGGTTAACGGTAAAGCCGCCGAGGAGGATGTCCGTCTCCTGAGGGATGTAGCGGGGAAATGGTGCGGAGTCAAAGCCGCCGGTGGGATCAGAAGCCGTGATGCAGCGCTTTCCATGATCAAAGCCGGAGCAGACCGTATAGGGACCAGTGCAGGCCCGGCTCTCTTATTGCAGGATCATGCTGAGTGAATGATATTGATAAGCTCCACACGGCTGTTGATGCCGAACTTCTGATAAATATTATAGATATGATGTTTCACTGTCTGTTCTGACAAGGAGAGGTCCCAGGCGATCTGCTTGTTGCTCATGCCCTCACAGACATATCGGATGATCTCGCTTTCTCTTTTGGAGATATTCTTTGAGTCAAAAAGGTCCTGAAGGCGTTCCTCTTTTCTTTCGTCGCGGGCGATCTGTCCGAAATAGTTCGTTGAGAGTTTTTTTATAAGAAGGAGAGGGATCCCGTTGAGAAGAAGGTAGAAAAGGGCGATGGGGATCCCCGCCTGGCGGGTGATGATCATCTGGAAGGTAAAGAGGTGAAAAGTGAAGAGGAGGGTATAAAAGGCTGCCAGAATAAGCACGAGGAAGGTGCGCTGTTTGGACCTGATCCGTCCCAGAGAGAGAAGGAGCCTGATATTGGAAAGGATCATGATGAAGAGAATCACTTTGACCGAGACCACGGTGAAAGAGGAGATCATGAGAGAACTCTTTGTCAGGATATAGATGCGTGTAAAGAAGACGAAGACAAGGATGAGGGCGGCGGAGATGACGATAAAGATGATCGCCACAGCCTTTTCGAATTCCTCATGGAGAAAACGAAGAGTCATCAGGACATAATTATAAGCGGACAGAAGGGTGAAACAGAGCAAAGAGATGATATAAATCAGGTTGAGAGTCAGAAATGAGCTGAAGTCTCCGCCCATAAGCAGGTTGGTGGCTGTATATTTTGTCACGAGCTGAAAAAGAAGGGAGAGAAGAGAGAAGAGGTAGAAGAAGAACGTATAGTCCAGAAATGTCTGTTTATAACGTGTGCGGAGCTGATTGATGGAGACAAGCAGTCCGAACCCGAAGATAATACTGATGAACTTGAGAAAGATCACAATATGTTCCATATGATAAAATCTTACTCCCCCCTGTGAAAAGTGTCAAGAAAGGGAAGGTGATACTTAAGTATCACTTGAGCGGGTGAACGGAAGTATCATTTTCTGAAGCTGAAAGCAAACTTAAGTTTTATTGAACCGGGGCTCTGAAGGACGGATAATAAAGCATCAACCACAGGAGGTGGATTATGAGAAAAACAGTTGTCCTTGTACTGCTTGCACTGGTAATGGTCCTGTCGGCTCTCCCTCAGGAGATGACTTCCGAGGGCATTTATAAGAAAGCGGAAGAACTTTTTTATAATGGGAATTATATGGAAGCCGCGGATATGGCCGAAAAAGTCCTTCAGGACAGTGCCCTGGGCTCTAAAGCCAATATCCTCATGGGACGCGTCTATATGGCCCTTGAAAATTATGATAAGGCCATCGAGTATTACGATAAGGGTATTCAGGCTGCTGATAAATCGAGAGATACCGTCAACATCGCCTGGGCCTATAATAACATCGGCGTTATCTATAAGATGAAAGGGAACTATCAGAAGGCCCTGGATTATTACCAAAAAGCCCTGATTATTGATGAGGCTTTTAACCTGAAGTATGGCATGGCCCGGGAATATAATAATATTGCCAATATCTATTATATCCTCGGAAACAAGAAGTTCGCCCAGCTCTTCTACAGAAAGGCTCTCTGGGCCAATCAGGAGATCAACCACATCGAAGGACTGGGAATCGCCTACAACAACCTGGCCTCTTATCATTACAACGATGATAATTACACCAAGGCCATCGAGTATCTGAACTATGCCATCAAGTATGATGCTCAGCTTCCCTACAAGGGGAACCTGGCTGATGACTATCAGAACCTCGGCATCATCTATGAGACCATGGGAGACTATAACCAGGCCAGGGAGAATTATCTGAAGTCATTGGACATCAACCTCAAGATCGGTGTCTTTTCCAAGATCCTGCAGAATTATGAGAATCTTTCTTTCCTCTATGAGAAGAAGAAAGACTATCCCAAAGCTATCGACTACAGGGAAAAGATGATCGAGGTGGACCGCAAGGCCGGGTTTATGAGGATCTACCGCGACCAGGAACATCTTAAACGCCTCAATGAAAAGCTGAATCAATAACAGGTTCACATAGAGAGGGCCGGCTTCAACCGGCCCTCTTTATCATCCCCTCCAGTTTTCTGTATAAAAGCGACAATATCACGGTAAGGATCATCCCCTTGAGAAGATTGAACGGAACCATGCTCCAGAGGATCAGCGACCACTTGTCTGTGACAAAACGGTTGACTGCGGAAGCCATGCGGATGACTGCCTCCACCGGGATACCCAGCACTGCCTCGTAAAGAGGCAGGAAAATAAAATAATTCAGGGCCGCTGCTGAAACGGCCATGGCTGCCGTACCTGCCAACCCTGCATAAACGGCTTTTGTCCGGGAGCGGGAGTGTCCGTTGACCAGAGAGACTGTGAGGATAAAGGAGAGCCCCACAAGAAAATTGGCTGTCTCTCCGATAAAAGCGGTGTGGCCTGCGAGGATCCCGTGGAGGATATTTTTGATGAGTTCAACGGCGACCCCGCTGAGGGGCCCCATGGAGAGAGCTGCAATGAGCGCCGGAAGGTCGGAAAAATCCATTTTCAGAAAGAGGGGGAAGAGCGGGATGGGGAACTCGATGAGCATGAGGATAAAAGAGAGAGCAGAAAGAATAGTAATGCGCAAAGCACGTACCCGGTTTCTCATGAGGGCTCCTTTTTTTATTATTATAATGAGGCGCATGGATTTGAAAAGAGAGAAACAAGGCTGCCGCAGGGTGCTTGTGAAAAAAGAAAGCCGACAGGGAGAAAAAACACTTTTTTTCTGGAAAAAATTATGTTCATGCTATAATAGGAAAAAAAAGGGGGACACCATGAAAAGATTCTGTTTGCTGACGATGTTTACAGCGCTTATTTTTATACCCTTTGTCCTGGGGCAGTACATCGAGCCGGGCCATACTCACGGAGATGAAGATATCCTTTTCGACCTCTCTATCGTGGATGCCCTGGAGATGGATACCCTGGAAAATGATGCGGAGACAGAAGAAGTGCCGGATCTGCCTGCAGCCGATGTGTCCGGGGAGATGAAGATCAGTAAATATCTCAAGAACTTCAACATCCCGCTTTCTTACGGCAGGCCGGTCTCCTTTTTCGGACGCACCCCTCAATATCTTACCGGCAAGATCATACTCCCTATTACCAGCAGGTCAGTTGAACTCCTGGACGGCACCAAATTTAAAAAATCCGGATTGGGTGATATCACTGTGGGTGCTGATTATCTTCGAAAAATGGGGACTGTTCTCACAGTGACCGGCCTCTATTTCAAGCTGCCCACGGGAAAGATGGAAGTGGGCGACGATGAGATCCCCCTGGGAAGTGGAAGTTTTGACGTGGGGCTTCATTTCTGGGGACGCAAAAAACTCTCCTTCATGACCCTGTCCGGTGACCTGGGTTACGTCCTGCGGGGATCCTACGACAGCGCTTCCCTGAATAACACCTACGATTACGGCAATGTCTTTCTTTTTAAAGTGAAGGGATCAAAACGGCTCGGTGATAACCTCTACGGCCATGTGGCCCTCCGATATGTCTCCTTCGGAGAGACAAAGGTTCAGGATAATGACGGCGGCCTTCCCTACTATTTTGCCGGAATCAAAGCTTTGGACCTGATTCCCTACGCTACCTGGCACTGGAAGTATAATATCTCCCTCACCGGGAAGCTGGAGATCCCTCTCTACAGCGGCTGGGCCCTTGATAAAGCACCCGAGCCTCTTTCCGGAGATTGGCCCCTGGAACCCATCGATCCCGAGCGGTTCGTGAAGTTTTCTTTTAAAGTGACCTATCCTTTTAATATCTGATGATGAAGCCGCTTTCCTCTTTCAAAGGGGATAGCGGCTCTTTCCCAATCCCTGAAGCGAGGTGGAAAGTGGTTTTTGATCCTCTTCTCCTGTGGCGGCAGCTGTATGATCTTCCGGAACGCTCGGGAAGAGAAAAACGAACGGTGGCTCTTCTCCGTGAGGCTGTGTCCGGGGCCCGGCCCGACGGGGCTGTTGTTCCCTTGTCAGGGAACACTTTTGTCTTTATCACAGGGTCCGGGGAGGACAGGCTTTTGATCCGGAGTGATATGGATGCCGTCTCCCTGCCGGGAAATAAAGCAGCCCATCTGTGCGGACATGACGGACATGCCGCTCTCCTTGTCTATGCGGCCTCTCTTCTTGCAGGAAGAGGACGAGGGGTTCTCTTTCTCTTCCTGGGAGAGGAAGAGACCGGCAAGGGGGCTTTCAAAGCTGTCAGGGACCTGGCTGAAAAAAAGATCACATTCCGGGGTGTTTTAGGATTTCATAACATCCCGGGATATCCCCCGGGAAGCGTTCTTGTCAAAGCGGGGAGCTTTGCCCAGGGATCAGTGGGTTTCTCCCTTCATATCAAAGGGGAGACCTCTCATGCCTCGGAACCTCAAAAGGGCAAAAATCCTGCTCTTCTTCTGGCGGAACTCATCCGTGAGCTCCCGGAGCTTCCTGCCCGCCTGGGATTATCACCTGCCATGGCCACTGTGGTCCATGCACGGCTGGGAGAAAAGGCTTTCGGCGTCACCCCGGGAGATGCGTTGCTTCTGGCGACACTCCGCTCTCCTTCTGATACCATTCTTGAAAAGCTGAAGGAGGAAACGGCTCTTTTCTGCCGGGACAAAGCCAGTGCAGCGGGATTTCCCGTATCATACCGCTGGCAGGAGTATTTTCCTGCTGTGGTCAATGACAAAGCCATGGCACGGGCCGCGGAAGACGCCCTTGCTTCCTCCGGACACCCTGTTTTTCCCCTTGAGAATCCCTTTCCATGGTCTGAAGATTTCGGCTGGTTTTCCGGGAAAGCACCTTCACTCATGGTAGGGCTGGGAAGCGGTGAAGAACAGCCGCCACTTCACCATCCCGATTATATCTTCCCCGGAGGGCTTCTTGAAACAGGAGCACGGATCATCGCTCTGTTGGCCCGCTCTCTCTGAAAGCCATTTTCCCCTGTAACCTCTCCGCTTTGCTGCCTTGGGAGGGATGATGTTTTTCTCCTTTCGGATGAACGCATCTTCCATTTCTATATGACTGTCTGCGGCCTCATACGCTCCTGATTCCTGGGGACAGTTTCCTTCCGGGGGAACAAGGGATTTTTTCAAAAGGCTCTTCCCGCAAGTGATTGGCTCTTGATTTTTCCTTTCTTTATGCGACAATCGTGATGTGCAGGTGTCATTCATCTTTCACTTTTATTAAGGAGGCCATTGCCATGGATTGGAAAGCCCAGTTGGGAAAAGCGATCGACGAACAGAAGAAGACTCTTGTGAATCCGGAAAGAGAGACCATGATCAGGCGTGCGGTTGAAAAGGGAGAAGCTGTCGTAGCAGCTTCCGGCTGTCTGGCTACATGGACTCCACCGGAATCCACAGGGCGGAGTCCCAGGGATACTGTGATCGTCCGACATCCTTCTGTGGAGAAACATATCGACTGGACATCTCCCAATAACATTCCCCTGGACCCTGAGACCTTTGAATTGATTTTTCAGGATGCCTGTTCGTTTCTCCGGGGAAAAGAGGAGATATACATCACCGAACGGGTGGTGGGGGCCGACAGCCGTTATGCGCTGCCTGTGAAGACTATTACGGACAACGCCCTCTCTGCACTCTTCACCGACAATATGTTTCGCCCTGTGCCCGGTGATATCGATAAAAGCGCCTTCTTTAATAAAGGGTACACCCTCCTGGCTCTGCCCTATGATAAACTGGATCCGCAGAAATATACAGGACGTCTCAGGGCCATGCCCGACGGGTCTCCTTCTACGATGATCGTCGCCATGGACTTTGAGCGGAGGCTGGGGATCATTATCGGGTCTGCCTACATGGGAAGCATCAAAAAGATGATCTTCACTGTCATGAACTATTATCTTCCCTTGGAAGGGATCCTGCCGCTTCACTGTTCTGCCAATGAAGGGAAGGAAGGGGAGACAGCTCTTCTTCTGGGGCTATCCGGGACAGGCAAGACCACCTTGTCCGCAGACCCCTCCCGGGCTCTTCTGGGAGACGATGAACACGGATGGAGCCGTGATGGGATCGCTAATTTTGAATATGGGTGTTATGCCAAGATGATCAACATCAATAAAGAGAAGGAGCCCGAGATCTACCAGGCGGTCAACCATACGGAAGACTATCTCAAACACGGGGCCATCGTGGAAAATGCCATGATCTACCCCGACGGCCTCTTCGATTACGATGACGAACGTCTTACTCCCAACTCCAGAGCCTCCTATCCTTTACGCTATCTGACCAATATCAAAGAGTCGTCTGTGGGAGGGCACCCTGCCACCATACTCTTCCTGACAGCGGATGCGTACGGAGTGCTGCCTCCTGTCTCCCGTCTGAACAAACAGCAGGCCATGCTCTGGTTTCTCATGGGGTACACAAGCAAACTGGCGGGAACCGAGACAGGAGTAGTGGAGCCGGAAGCCACCTTTTCCCGATTTTTCGGACAGCCTTTTATGCCTGCCAGGCCACATGTCTATGCTTCAATGCTCGGGGAGAAGATGGATGAGCACAGGACCTCTGTCTTTCTCGTGAACACCGGCTGGACAGGAGGTTCATACGGAACCGGAAAACGCATCGACCTGAAGATGACCCGGGCCATGGTCAACGCCGCTCTTACAGGAGCTCTGGATGAGGTGGACTATAAGGAAGATCCCCTGTTTCATCTGAGTATCCCCTGCACATGTCAGGGAGTCCCCGAAACGATCCTTGATCCAAAAAATACATGGGCTGACAAAAAGAGATACGAGGAGACAGCCGTTCTCCTGGCGGGAAAGTTCAAGGCCTATTTTGATAAAGCCTATGGAGGCCAGAACATTGATCCTGCGGTGGCTGCCCAATGCCCCGGAAAGTAGAAGGAGTTTTTTTGACAAAAGAGATCTTTAGGACGGAGAGAGTATCAGTAGAGGCGCCGCAGCAAAGCGACGCCTCTTTTTTCATATCCCTGTGGAGTGACAGCCGGGTCATGTCGTTTGTGGGATTTCCCGGAGGGCTGTCATGTGATGAAGAGCAGACTGCTTTGCGCATGGCTCATGACAATGAGAGGGGAAAAGTATTCGGACGCCCTCTCCTCGTCCGTCTGACAGACGGCAACCGTCGCGCAGGGGAGTGTTTTATGTCGCTTCCCGATGAAGAAGGCTTGAGCGAGACGGATGTAAAACTGCACCCCCGGTTTTGGGGAGAGGGATACGGTACCGAGATCAAAAAAGGCCTCATTGAATATATCTTTTCTCATACAGAGGCCCGGGGGGTGAAGGCCACCCCCAATATCAACAACAAAGCTTCGATCCGTATGCAGGAGAAATGCGGAGGGGTCTGCCTGGGAGAGGGCCTCTACAGTCCTGACCCGAAACAACAAAAAGAGCAGAGGGCCTGTGATGTCCCCTTCAGGCTCTATGTGACCTACAGAGAAGAGGAGAAAAAGGGGAAAGCCGTCATCTTTGATCTGGACGGAACCCTTCTGGATACACTGGGGGATATCACGGATGCCGTGAACCATGCCACAGGGCCTGTTCAGAAGGAGCCTTACACCACTGAAGAGGTGCGTCATATGGTGGGACGGGGGCTGGAAGTGCTCCTGGAGAAGGCAGCGTCCCGGGCTCTTCAGCCGGAAGAAAAAGCAGAGCTCATCGCTCTCTTCAACAAGGCCTACAGCAAAAACTGGGACCGGAAGACCCGTCCCTATGACGGGATCCCGGAACTCCTGGCCCGCATCAGGGAAGCCGGATACACCATGGGAGTCCTCTCCAACAAACCCCATGAGTTTACAGTCAAATGCGTCAAAAAGTTTTTTCCTGACATCCCTTTCCGGGTGATCAGAGGCGTCCGGGACGAGGGCCTTGTGAAGCCTGACCCTCTGCTCACAGGTCATGTTTTACGGCTCCTTGGTGCTGACCCGGGGCAGACCCTCTTTCTAGGGGATTCCGAGATCGATATCCGTGCAGCCAAAGCTTGCAGCCTCTTTTCAGGGGCGGCCTTATGGGGTTTCCGGACAGAGGCGGAGCTTGTTTCAGAGCATCCTGATGCTCTCTTTGCCGCACCGCAAGACGTCGCTGTGCAGCTCTTTGATAAGAGCAGCCCCGTCTCCTGATATTGCCCGCAAGGGGAGAGTATGCTAAACTATACTTTGAGGAGGGATCTATGACAAGCGATTTTTCAAAAATGGAAAAAGGGCAGAGGGTGACCGTGGAGGCTCTTGTCACAGGGGCGAATGAACGTCTGGACCGTAACGGGAACACCTATATCGACCTGACTCTCACAAGGGGTGAGGAGAGCCTCTCGGGAAAAATATGGAACAGCGCGCGCTGGTCTGCTGTTTTCCCTCAAGTCTATAAAATTCTTCTGGAAAAAAAAGGGCTGGTGGTCTCCACAGACGGGACTGTGGACGAGTTCAACGGGAATCTTCAGCTACGAATCGACCGCATGGACATCCTGGACGGGGCCGATTACAGGAATTACCTGCCCCGTTCGCCTTTAAGCCGTGAAGAGATGATCAAAGAGTTTGACGAACTTCTTCTCCACATTACAGATGAGGAGACCGGACGCCTGCTCAGGGCTGTCTTTGATGACGAGGTCCGGGAACTCTTTTTTGATGCACCCGCTGCCAAGACATATCATCACAACTATCTCTCCGGGCTTCTTGAGCATACCCTCTACATCGCCCGGCTGGGGCAAAAGCTTCTGGATGTCTACCCTCCCCACCTCATCAATGCCGATATTCTCCTCGGGGGGATCCTTGTCCACGATATCGGGAAAATATGGGAATATGAGAATCAGATGGGATCCATTGATGTGACTGACCAGGGAAAGCTTAAAGGCCATATTATCATGGGTTCTGAGTATGTAGGGCACAAAGCTGAAGAGGCGGGAATCGACCCTTCCACCGCTCTTCCCCTGCAGCACATCATCCTGTCACATCACGGAGCCAGAGAATTCGGAGCTGCAGTCCTTCCCATGACCATAGAAGCCTATCTTGTCCATCTCCTGGATAATATCGATGCCAAGATGAAGCGTTATTCCGACCTGATCAAAGAGTTTCCCGAAGCCCGGTGGACAGCCCGGCAGAGGATGTTCAATGATGTGGAGATTTTCCTGGGCCAGTGACCATGGATATCAGGAGGATCTTTTCTGACAACGGCCTTATCGGGCCCGGGGACTCTGTTCTTGTGGCCCTTTCAGGAGGGAAAGACTCTGTCTTTCTTCTCCACACCCTTGTGAGGCTTAAAGAAGAGCTTTCTCTGGATCGGATCGGCGCTGTCCATGTGAACCACCGGCTCAGAGGGGACGAGAGCGATGGTGATGAGGCCTTCTGCCGGGGGTTGTGTGAGTCACTTCACATCCCGTTATTTGTGGAAAAAGCCAATATAAAATATCTGGCCCTCTTGTGGAAACTGTCTCTGGAAGAGACCGGGAGAAAAGTGAGATATGCTGTTTTTGATCAGGTCTCGAGAAAACAGGGGTATAACAAGATCGCCACAGCACATACCCTGGATGATCAGGCCGAGACTGTCCTTTTCCGTCTTGTGAAGGGGTGCGGGCTGGAAGGGATCACAGGGATCCCTGAAGTGAGGGGGAATATCATCCGTCCTCTCCTCTCCATAGGGACAGAGGCTATCCTTGCATGGCTTGAAGAAAACAGGATCCCTTCCCGAACGGATCAGACCAATTTTATGACGACTTTTGACCGGAACCTCATCCGGCATGAGGCTCTCCCCGTACTGAAAAAGATCAATCCCCGATACCGCGAGTCTCTGCTTCGTTTCCGCTCCATTGCAGCAGAGAGTCAGGCGCTCATGGATGAATACGCAGAACGGCTGTTAAGGGAACGTTTCAAGACAGACAGGAACGGATATGTCCTTGACCTGAAGGGCCTCTCTCCTGCTGCTTTCAAGATGCTTGTCAGAAGAATCGCCGGGAAGACATTCGGCCTGGCCCTCTCCTGGAAAGACCTGTCTCTTCTTGAGGAGATGGTCCATCGCGGCGTTTCAGGGAAACGGATCGACCTGTCACGGAAATGGGCGGCTCACCTCAATTATGACAAGCTCTTTTTCAAACCTCCCGAAGGATTTTTTTCACTGGACCGGTTCGAGTTGAGGCCGGGAAGAACGGAGATCCCTTCTTATGATATCACCCTGGAGATGAGTTTTGAGGAGGAGTTCCCCTACCAGATAGGGGATAATGAGTATCTTATCCCTGCAGCGTTGTGCCATATGGAATCCCTCTGCGCGCGGACCAGACGGCGGGGCGATATTTTCACACCATCCGGGGGAAAAAGAAAGAAGATGAAAAAATACCTTAATGATATGAAGATTCCGCGGGTGTCCCGAGATAATCTTATCATGATCGCTGATAACGATTGTATCTGGGCCATCGTGGATGTGAGTGAGGGAGAAGGAGTCAATGATCCCGGGCGTGGCCCTTATATCCGGATCAAGGCTGTTAAAAGCGCTGAAAAAGAAGGTGTGAGATGAGACGAATGACGGGACTCCTTTTTGTGATCACCTTCCTCTGGGGGAGTACATTTATCTTCTCTAAAGTCGTCCTTCCCCATTTCTCGCCCGCTTTTATCCTCTTTGTCCGGTTTTTTGTCTCAGCCCTTCTCTTTTTTATCCTCTTCGGCAAGCAGATCTCATTGGACAAAAAAGTGATCAGAGCCGGCCTCTTCATCGGCCTGGCCAATGGAGCAGCGATGTTTCTCCAGCTCATAGGCCTGCAGTACACCACCGCTACCAATTCCGGCTTTATCACCTCAGTCTATATTGTTTTTGTCCCTATTCTGGAATATCTGGGGTGGAAGAAAAAAATCAGCAGAACGATCCCCGTGAGCATCCTTTTGAGCCTGGGCGGGATCTATCTCCTCTCGACCGGGGGGGCTCTCCTTCATTTGAACCGGGGGGATATACTCACGCTCTTCTGCGGAGCCATTTTTGCCTTTCAGATCTTTCTCATCAGCCATTACGGACGCTTTTACGATACATTCACCCTGGTTTTCATGCAGTTCGTGATCACTTTTCTCATGGGCTTGGTGACCATCCTGTTCCAGGGGGGGATCGTCCGGGGGACAGATTACCTCCGATGGGATGTCATGGGAGCGTTGGCGGTCCTGACGGTCCTGGGGACATTTATTCCCTTTGCCATGCAGTTTTTCATCCAGAAGAGGATCTCTCCCACCGTCGCGGGGATCATTTATCTCTCCGAGCCTGTCTTTGCCACGCTCCTTGCATTTCTTATTCTGGGGGAGAGGCTTGTCCCTCTTCAGTGGGGGGGGATCTTTTTGATCCTGGCCGGGATCCTCATTTCTATCCGTCGTTAAGTGATTTTTTTTACGGCGCAAGTGTTCAAAAAAGCGGCTGAGAAGGGCCGATGATGCAGCTTGGCTGAGGCCTTCTTCAAACTCGGGAATATGATTGAGCCATTGAAAATCGAAGGCTCTGACACACGAGACCAGAGCGCCGGCTTTGGGATCCGGAGTCCCGAAATAGACCTTGCGGATCCTCGATAGAGAGATCGCGCCTGCACACATGAGACAGGGTTCCAGGGTGACATAGAGGTCGCACTCTTCCAGTCTCCAGCTGCCTCTTTCCCGGGCGGCCTCCCGTATGGCAATGATCTCTGCATGTGTGGTGGGGTCCTGGCTCTTCTCACGGAGGTTATGGCCCCGGCCGATGATCTCTCCGGAATAGACCACCACAGCCCCCACAGGAACTTCGCCTGCGGCGTAGGCTTTCAGAGCCTCTTTCAGCGCCTGGCGCATAAAGGGATCGTGCTGCATGAAAGGATTATAGAAGAAACAGAAGGAGACGCAAGGAAAAGACAAAAAACTGGCGCTTTATCCCTTCTGTGATAAGATGAGGCTATGGCAGCTCCATACTTGACATTTGCCCGTTACATCCGGGATCAATACAAAACCAAAGCATTCAGGATCTCCGTGGACGGTTTCCTGGGCTGTTCGGGACAATGCATCTATTGCGAGAACACCTATTACAAGCCTCCGGAGGAAAACCTCGAAGATCAGGTCCTGCGTCTCAAAGAGTTCTATGAAAAGCGCTATAAAGCACGGGATTTCTATCTTTATTTTCAAAAAGGGACTAATACAGCCGCTCCGGCGGAGGAGCTTAAAAAACTCTATGACAGGGGGCTTTCCTTGCTCCCCTTTATCGGCCTCATCATCGGGACCCGCCCTGATGCTGTGAACAGGGAGGTCTTCGACCTGATAAAGAGCTATACCCCTTGGTATGATGTCTGGATGGAGTTCGGTCTTCAGTCCACATTTAACGGGACTCTCAAAAGGGTAAAACGGGGCCATACCTATGAAGATTTCCTTCGGGCGCTTCAACTGCTGGAGGATACAGGGATCAAATGCACTGTCCATATGATCCTGGGGCTTCCCGGAGAGACTCGGGAGATGATGGTTGAAAGCGTGCGCCGTCTCTCGCGTCTTCCCATACAGGGGATCAAATTTCACCATCTCTATGTCCTCAGGGGGACAGAGCTGGGCCGTCTTTTTGAAGAGGGATCATACAAACCCCTGGCGTATGATGACTACAAAGAGAGTCTTATCTCCTGTCTTGAACACCTGCGGAGTGATATTGTGGTTCACCGTATTCTCGGAGAAGATAAGAGCGGGCGTCTCCTGGCTCCGCACTGGCCGTTAACCAAAGACGGGATCCTGGCTGATGTCAGAAAGACGATGACTCTATCGGGCCGCTTTCAGGGACGCCTCTCTCCCTGACGCCTTCTTTTCTCCAGAGCGAGAAGAAGGGCTGCGGTCCCTCCCCCTAGCAGAAAAAAGAAAAACACGGAAAAGAGTGTCCCGGGACGTGATCCTGAATGGCTGATTACCAGGGTCACAGGCTTTCTCAAGGCACCTGCGATAAAACCGCTCAGAAACGCCAGTGCGATTCCGTGATGTTTGGCCAGGAGGGCTTTGATCCCTTTGGAAACGGTTATGAGCCCCAGCGCGATCCCCGCAAAAAGAGAGAGAAGAGCCAGAAAAGCCTCTGTGGGAAAGGGCCGGGGCCCGGAGAATAATGAGATGATATAATCGATGAATCGGCTTCCGTATATGATCACAGCTTCATAAAAACCCGTGATCAGAAGAATAAACGATCCGCTGATTCCAGGAAGCATCATTGCGCTCACGGCCAGGATCCCCGCAGGGAAAAAAGCGGCGGCTCCCGGAAATCCTGCTTCTCTTACCGGAAGACCGGAGATGAGAAAAGCTGCAGTAAATCCTGCGGCCATGGCAGCAAGGCGGCCTCCTCTGAGGGGAAGTGATTCCTTCAGGGGTCTGTGCAGGGAAAAAAGGATCAGGCCGATAAAAAACGCGTAGGTGGCTGCCGGGAAGCAGGAGAGAAAAAAGCTCATGACCTTGATGCCCGTGACCAGAGCGGCGAGGATCCCGGCTCCAAGAAGAAGAAGGAAATTTTTATGGGGCCTGAAGGCTTTTGTTCCGGTAAACAGAGAGGTCAGAGAGCTGAGGCCATCGATAAAGGGGGTATAGATCCCTGCAAGAAGGGCGATGGTTCCCCCTGATATCCCGGGGATGATATCAGCGATCCCCATGAGGAACCCTTTGACCACGATGCTGAAAGGAGCGTCTCGTTTTTCCATGGGATGAGTATAAGAGAAAAGAGGGGAAAGTCAATAAAGGGAAGAGCAGAGGAAAAACTATTGAAAAAACCCCTCTTTTTGCTAATGTATCAGAATAACCCCGGTCAAGGAGGTGCCATGGAACATCTCATCCTCGGGAAGACCCTATCCTGCCTATGCGGAGATATCGCCTGTCAGCCGGATATAGACGCGGTGGTCAATGCGGCCAATGCTTTTCTGAGGAGCGGCGGGGGAGTGGCCGGAGCACTTCATCGGGCTGCCGGCCCCGGGCTGGAAAAAGAGTGTCTTCCCCTGGGCCCTATAAAACCGGGAGAGGCTGTGATCACCGGAGCCCACCGGCTCCCCAACAAGTTTGTCATCCATTGCCTGGGGCCTGTCTACGGCGCGGATAAACCTGAAGAAGAGCTTCTGAGCTCCTGTTACAGAGAGGCGCTGCATCTGGCCGAGATCCATGAGATCCGTTCAGTTGCCTTCCCGGCCCTCTCAACGGGTATTTTCGGTTATCCGGCGGAAGAGGCGGCTTTTGCGGCACTGAATACCGTCCTCTCTGTGCTCCCCGTACTGAACTGTGTGGAGTATATCCGTTTTGTCCTCTATACGCCCCGGGATCTTGCTCTCTATGTGAGGATCCTGGGAGAGCTTCTCCGGGAGAGAGAGGAATCCCTGCAGGAGAGAGCAGATGAAGAAAAAAATGGACTTGAATTTTATCCGACTTGAATTAGAATAAAGTTAGGGAAGACGAATTATCTGCAAAGGCAGGATTATGAGCATTAAAGAGAATATCCTCCGTATAAGGGAGGCTGTAGAGGCTGTCCGGGCAAAAAAGGGGTTGACACAGAGAGTGGCTCTGTGCGCCGCGACAAAGACCCGTTCCCTTGAAGAGGTCAGGGAGGCTCTCAGGGAAGGAGTTGATATGGTGGGAGAAAACCGCATCCAGGAAGCCCGGGAGAAATTTACCTGCATCCCCGAAGCACAGCGCCATTTCATCGGACACTTGCAGAAGAACAAGATCAAATATACGTTTGACCTTTTCAACTGTATACAGTCTGTTGACAGTATCGACCTTTTAAGAGCGCTTGACCTGGCTGCTGTGAAACGGGACAGGGATATGGATCTCTTTATAGAAATCAATATTGCCGGGGAAGAGTCCAAGTTCGGCTTTCCTGCGGAAAGGGCTGAAGAGGTCATGGAAGAAGCTGCAGAATGCGAAAGGGTCAGAGTGACCGGCCTTATGACCATGCTGCCCCTGTCTGATGATACAGCCCTTCTCCACAAAAAAGCATCTGAAGCTTACAGGCTCTATGAGACATTACGGGCCTGGAACAACGGTAAAAATATCGCTGTGGACTGGCTTTCCATGGGAATGAGCCAGGACTTTCTCATCGCTGTGGAAGAAGGAAGCAATCTCATACGGATCGGGACGGCACTATTTGGAGAGAGGGGTATCTGATGCATATCGTACGGTTTACATATTCCCTGAATTTGATTGTCATCCTCCTGAATACTTACATCATGTTCTTCGTTATCCGGCTTTTTGTGCCGTTCAGAAAACAGATCATCTTCAATCGCCTCTATAAGGTGATCTACTATGCCACCGAACCCGTTCTGCGGCTCTTCGGTCACAAAAAGGTGACTGTTCGAAAACAGGATGTCCGGGCTCTCTATGTCACTATTATCTGTGTCAGCCTCTACTCTTTTTTCTGGATTTTTGATAATCCGGACAAGACCGCTTTCGGAGGACTCGTCTACATGACAGCCTCATTTGTGACCTATTTTTTCTATCTCTTCTGCTTTCTCTTTATCGCCGACTTCTTCATCCTCATGCGAGGCCCCTATGCATACGGCGAATTGGCCAGGATCATCCATTTTGCCAGTGATACCATCATTGCGCCCTGGCGGAAGGTCTTCCCCGGGATGTGCGGAAAGCGGAGAGATTATACGCCTTTTCTGGGGATCTTTTTTGTCCTGCTTCTTAGTGCATTTATCATGACCCTTCTCAGCGGCCTGCTGGGAGACGCAGTCTCCTTCATGGAAAATCTCGGGCGGGGGCTGGAAGCCCTGGTCAATATGTTTATGTCCCTCTGGGTCATCCTGATCATTCTCAGGGCGCTCTTTTCCTGGTTTGCTGTTCCCCAGAACAACTTTATCCTGGAGAATCTGGTCTTTCTCACAGAACCTCTTCTTCTGCCTCTCCGGCGGCTCTTTCCTCCCTACAAGATCGGCTTGGATTTTACCCCTGTGGTGGCCATCGCTGTGATGATCATCGCCCGGTGGTTACTTATCCTCATCATAAATTTTATTTTTTGACCCCGGGCAGAGACTGCCGCGTTAAGGAAGGATGTATGTTATGGAACAGTATCGTATAACAGCAGAGTATCTCCGGAAAAAGGGGTTTTCAAGCCCCGACATCTGTGTGGTCCTGGGGACGGGCCTCGGCGGTCTGGCCGAATCAGGGGAGCAGCTCGCCGAGATCCCTTACAGCGGGATCCCCGGCTTTCCCGTTTCTACAGTGGGGTCCCATAAAGGGATCCTCTCCATGAACAGGGTGGGGGGGCGGAATGTCATCTTCATGCAGGGACGTTTTCATTTATATGAGGGGTACGGGCCTGCAGAGATCGCCTTCCCTGTGCGTGTCATGCGTCTTCTGGGGTGTCGGGTCTTTATCGTCTCCAATGCTGCAGGGGGAGTGGGAAGCCATCTGGATCCCGGTGACCTCATGCTTATTACAGACCATATCAATTTTACAGGAGTCAATCCTCTCACCGGGGCCAATGATGACAGCCTGGGGCCGCGGTTCCCTGAAATGGACAGGGCGTATGACCCTGATCTGCAGGAACTGGCCCGGAGGTCGGCCCGTGAAGAGGGGATCTCTCTGAAAGAAGGGATCTATTTCGGGTTGCGGGGGCCGTCCATGGAGACAGATGCCGAATACCGCATGGTAGGCCTTCTGGGAGCTCATGCTGTGGGGATGTCCACGGTCACTGAAGTGATCGCCGCTGTCCATTGCGGTATGCGCGTGCTCGGTTTTTCTGTCATCGCCAATAAATTCGGCGGGAAGAGCCCGAATAAAGGCTCTTTTCAGGATGTGGTGGCCACGGCTTCTCAAGGCGGAGAGCTTTTGGCCCGTATCATCGCCCGTGTCATTAAAGAACTTGACAGAGAAGTGAAATAAACGTAGTATCTGAAACCAAAGGAGGTTGATTTTGAAAGAATTTTCAAAATTCCTGACGCTTTTCCTTATGGCAATTTCACTGACCGGGGTGCTTTTTGCTGTAGAACCGGCCCCATACCCCAATCCGTGGCGTTTCGGAGAGAACAACTCTGCCAACGGCGGGATCGATTTCAATATCAGAGCAGATGCTGTAAAAGCGGAATTATCCATTTACAATCTCAACGGCGACCGGGTCCGCATGATCAAAGTCACTGACCTGGCGCTCCTCTCATCGGGAACAATCACCTGGAACGGCCAAAACGACAATGGCTGGGTCGTGGCCGGCGGGGTCTACTTTTATGCCCTCACCGTGACATTCCCGACAGCAACAGGGACGGACGAAGAGGCGTACAAGGGCAAATTCGTCTTTATCGATTAGGGGAGGAGTTATGAAAAAGATATTGGCCATTTTTCTGTTTGCCGTGATGTTCGCCGGAGCAGCACAGGCTTTTGAGACCATCGGGACAGGACGGACAGGCGCTCAGTTGCTCCGGATGAATATGTCAGCCCGCAGCCTGGCTCTGGGCGGAGGGGGGTTGGCGGTGTTATCGGGCTTGGATGCCTTCTGCCTGAATCCTGCAGGCCTGGCCCAGGTGGAACATATGGAGATCGCCTTTTCCCATAATGAGATGTTTGGTGATGTCCGTGCCGAATACCTGGCCTTTGCGAAAAAATATTTCGGAATGGTCTTCGGAATCGACCTCCGCGGGATCACGTTTACCATGGATGAAAGGGACAACACCGGCCTGGAGACAGGCGAGAGCTTCCATTATTACAATATCGGAGGAAGCTTCGGAGTGGGGCTCCCTGTCAGTGAACAGTTTTTTCTGGGAGGAAGTGTCTCGGGATTATATGAAAATACAGGAATAGACGGGTATGACGATTTGAACTGGGGGTTCAACGGCGGCCTGAAGGTCATGCTCATGGACCAGCGGATCAAGCTGGCGGCCTCTGTCCGGAATGCATCCACCACACGCATCGGGTATACTGAGCTGCGTGATTTTCCCATGCCGCTCACAGCGAATGTGGGGATCTCCTACACGTTTCGAAATGGGGAGATGAAAGACAAACTGGTTCTGGCTGCGGATATCGAAGGGTACTGGGAGCAGAAGTATACTCCCTCAGGGGGGATCGAGTATCTGTGGACAGACTGGCTCTCGGTGAGAGCCGGGTACCGTCACAAAGAGAATTACGATGTCATGGATTGTATCACTTTCGGGTTCGGTGTCCGTGAAATGATCAAAAAGCTCGACGGACATCTGGATTATGCCTATGTTCCGTATGGAGATTTGGGTGCTACCCACCGTATTTCCTACGGATTGAGCTGGTAGAAGACATGTTAACCCCGTGAGGGGCTTTAGAGGAGGAATAAAACGTGGATTACAAAGAGACTTTGAACTTACCGAAAACCGATTTTCCCATGAGAGCCAATCTCCCTGTCCGGGAAAAAGAGATCCTTGGACAATGGAGCCGGGACAAGGGGATCTATTCAGAGATCATAAAAAAAAGGGAAAACGGTGAAAAATATATTCTCCACGACGGGCCTCCCTACGCCAACGGTATGATCCACATGGGGCATGCCCTGAATAAGACATTGAAAGACTTTATCCTGAAATATAAATCACTCAAGGGTTACAGGACTCCCTATATTCCGGGATGGGACTGTCACGGGCTGCCCATAGAACTGGAAGTCTCCAAACAGCCGGGAAGCGAAGCCCTTTCTGTTACGGAATTCCGGAGGAAATGCCGGAACTATGCCTTAAAATATGTGGAAAAACAGAGAAAGGATTTTGAGCGCCTCGGGATCTTCGGAGAGTGGGAAAAGCCTTATCTGACCATTGACAGGAGTTACGAAAAGGGGATCGTCGAGATCTTTACAAAACTCGTGATGGATGGTTATATATTCAGACAGAAAAAACCTGTCTATTGGTGCTCACACTGCACCACGGCCCTGGCTGAAGCTGAGATCGAGTATGGGGATCATACATCACCTTCCATCACAGTCAAATTTGAAGATAATGAAAAAAAGGGGACCTTTTTTATCATCTGGACCACCACTCCCTGGACACTTCCCGCCAATGTGGCCATCGCCCTTCATCCAGGCTTCACCTATGTGGACGTGGCCGTAAAAGGCGAACACTGGATCGTGGGCGAACCCCTCCTTGAAAAGATGATGGAGGAACTGGGGATCACCGAATATACCGTTACGGAGAAATTCACCGGGCGGGAGCTTGAAGGACACGAAGCGAAACATCCCTTTATTGACGGACGTCTGAGCCGGGTTGTCCTGGCTGACTACGTGACCGATGACACGGGGACCGGATGTGTTCATACCGCCCCGGGCCACGGGCAGGACGATTATATCACCGGCCTTAAATACGGCCTTCCCATATTGAATCCTGTTGATGATGACGGGCGTTTCACAGCAGAGTTCAAACCCATGGAGGGTGTATCGGTCTTTGAAGCCAATGAACCCATCATGGATCTTCTGCGTGAAAAGGACGCGCTTGTCCATGCCGGAAAGATCTCTCACTCCTATCCCCATTGCTGGCGGTGCAAAAAACCTGTCATCTTCCGGGCCACCGAGCAGTGGTTTGTCAAGATCGACCATAAAGAGCTCAGAAAGCATATTCTTGATGAGATCGGACAGACGGAATGGATTCCCGAATGGGGGGAGAACAGGATCAGGGGTATGGTCCAGGACCGCCCTGACTGGTGTATCTCACGGCAGAGAAGCTGGGGAGTCCCCATCACCATGTTCCATTGTCCGGAATGTTCCCAATATGCCGTGGATGAGAAGATCATGAAAAGAGCTGTAGAATTTATCGGTGAAGAGGGTTCTGACGGATGGTTCACCAAAACGGAAGACGAGATCCTGGGAGAACTCAACCGATGTCCTTCATGCGGACACCAGGGGCTTGAGAAAGATATGAATATCCTGGATGTCTGGTTTGAATCGGGCTCCAGTTATAAAAGTGTGGTCGAAAAATCTGAGGCCCTGGGCCTTCCGGCCGACCTCTATCTGGAAGGATCGGATCAGCACAGAGGATGGTTCAACAGCGCCATTACGCTGAGTACGGCAGAACAGGGGAGAGCTCCCTTCAGAACAGTCCTCACACACGGTTTTATCGTCGACGGAGAAGGACGGAAGATGTCCAAATCTCAGGGCAACGGCGTGGATCCACAGGATGTCATCAAGGAGTACGGAGCTGACGTTCTCAGGCTCTGGATCGCATCGGAGAACTATCGTAACGATGTGCCCCTCTCTGCAGAGATCATGAAACGGATCGCCGAAGCCTACAGAAGGATCAGGAATACCTTGCGCTTTATGCTTGGGGTCCTCCACGGCTTTGACGTGGAAAACAGCCGTGTAGCTTTTGAGGAGATGCCTGAGATCGACCGGCACATGATGCTGGAACTGAAGTCTCTCACCAGTGATGTGGACAAGGCGTATGAGGCTTTTGAATTTCATAAGGTCTTTCATACCATTCACAACTATTGTACAGTGAAACTTTCCTCCTCTTATCTGGACGGGAGTAAATCCAACCTCTATGCCGACGGGAATGAGTGGCTAAGCCGCCGGGCGACTTTGACAGTGGTCTGGGAGACTGTTTACGCCCTGACACGGATGCTTGCCCCTCTCATCCCCTTTACGGCTGAAGAGGTCTGGGGGTATCTCAAAGAGATGGCTCCCCTGGAAGAGAGCGTGCATCTGGCCCTCTGGCCCGAGATCAGCTGTCCCGGGGACACAAAGCTAACAGAAAAATGGATGCGTCTCGACTCTTTACGAGACGATATACGGCGTATCCTTGAGGCTAAAAGAAACTCCGGAGAGATCGGACATTCTCTGGATGCCTATATTTATCTTTATACGCAGGACAAGGATGATGAGGTTTTTCTGAGAAGCCATCTGGACGATCTGCGCCGGATGAACATCGTCTCTTCTGTGTTTGTGGAAAAAAGAGATGAGATGAGCCCGTGCGATGCATGGCCGGGCCTCTCCATAGCGGCGGTCAAATCGCCCCATGAGAAGTGTTCGCGTTGCTGGGAATATTCCCCCACGGTAGGAAAGAACGAGAAACATCCGGACCTGTGCAGCCGCTGTGTCCGCGTTGTCGAAGAAGAAGGCAGGTGAGTGCCCATGAAAAAAGAACGACTTGAGTATTATAAAAGTATATTGACCGATTTGAAGAACAGCATCATGGAAGACCTGGACTCCATTGAAGACCAGCATATCCATCATTCCAGTGCCAAAGAGTATGGAGACTCGGCCTATCCCATCCATCTGGCCGATATTGCTGATTCTCTTACGGAAGCGGAACTGGGATTCAAGCTCAAAAACTCCGAAGAGATCATCCTGGCGGCCATCGACGCCGCTTTGAAAAGGATCGAGGAGGGGACTTACGGGATCTGTCAGGATTGCGGAGCCAGGATCTCTGATGAGCGCCTGGAGGTCATGCCCTATGCTGTCCGCTGTATAACCTGTAAAAGCGAATATGAAAAGAATAAGACGAAATAGCCACATTATCATCGCCGCCGCTTTTCTCTTCTCCCTGGCTGTGGATATTCTGACAAAAGAGTGGGTGGCATCCCGCATGATACTGAATCAGAGCATCCCGGTTCTGGGAGACCTTTTCCGTCTCACTTATCTGAAAAACTCGGGGATAGCCTTCGGGATCTTTCAGGGTTTTTCCTCTCTTCTGCTCTGGGTCTCTCTCATCGTCGTGGTCATCCTGATTTTTGCTTTTCGGGGGATCACCCAGCAGCGTCCGGTGGTTTTAGCCGCCTACGGGCTCATCTTCGGTGGGGCCGTGGGTAATATCCTCGACCGGATCAGGTTCAACAGTGTACGGGATTTTCTTGATTTCGGGATCAACGCCCGGACACGATGGCCCGTATTCAACGCAGCTGACGCTTTTATATTTATAGGTATTGTCTGTATAATCCTGTTTTTTAAAGAGCACAGGAAACATGAGGAGAAGGGGGAGAACAATGGGGCTTAATTTCAATGGGCGCTCTTTCATTTCATTGAATGATATGGATAAAGACGAGTTGCTTTATCTCATGGAAAAGTCTTCTGAAGTCAAAGAGGGAAAACACAAAGGGTTTTTGAAAGAGAAGACTGTGGCCACGCTCTTTTTCGAACCGTCCACAAGGACACGCCTCTCCTTTGAGACTGCGGTCCTCCAGCAGGGGGGAAGCGTTTTCGGATTTTCATCTTCGGCCTCCTCTTCTGTTCAGAAGGGGGAGTCTCTCACTGATACCATCAAGACGATCACGGGATATTGCGATGCCATTGTCATGCGCCATAAGATCGAAGGGGCAGCCCGGCGCGCTTCCCAGGCAGCCACGGTCCCGGTGATCAATGCCGGAGACGGCGCTAATCAGCATCCCACACAGACATTTCTGGATATTTTTACCATGATGGAAAAGAAGGGTTCACTCGACGGGAAGACCATCGGACTTATGGGGGATCTGAAATACGGGCGGACGACTCACTCCCTTCTCATCGCCCTCTCCTTTTTCAACGTCAAGCTGGTCTTCATTTCTCCAAAAGAGCTGAAGATGCCCGAACACTACACAGATTTCCTCAAAACGAAAAAAATCGAATTCGAAGAGCGTGATCTTTTGGATCAGGATGCATCCTCACTTGATTTTCTCTACTGCACGCGCATTCAGAAAGAACGCTTTTTCGACCCCATGGAATATGAGCGTGTGAAAGGGTCTTACATCCTGGACAGGGAGAGTATCTCCCTTCTCGGAGAGACCACTTACATCATGCATCCCCTTCCGAGGGTGGACGAGATCTCGGAAGATGTGGACGATGATCATCGAGCCATCTATTTTGAACAAGCTCATAACGGTGTTCCCGTCCGGCAGGCTCTCCTGGGGCTTGTCCTGGGAACCATAAAATAAGGAGGTCGGTGATGAGCAGCGACAGGAGTTTTCGGGTCTTCAAAATAGAAGAAGGGACTGTGATCGACCATATCCCTTCGCCTCTGGGGCTTCTTGTTCTGGATATTCTCGGACACAAAAACGAAGGGATCATTTCCATCGGGCTTAATTTTGATTCCCGGCAGGTTGGCAAGAAAGACCTGATCAAATTCGAACATAAGGTCATCAGAAAAGAGGAGACCGATAAAATCGCACTGGTGGCTCCCCAGGCGACGATCAATATCATCAAAGAGGGCAAAGTCGTGGAAAAACGGGATATTGACGTTCCTGATTCCGTTGAAGGGTTTCTCACCTGTATGAACCCCAACTGTATTACAAACCAGGAAAAAGTGAAGACCGCTTTTGAAGTCATCGATAAAGAGAAGGTCAAGGTCAAATGCCGGTACTGCGAACGGGTTTGGGAGGTCAAACCGAATATGATCGAAAAGGACGGGCGCTGATGAGTGAACAAGCCCTGTATGCACAATTGGAGTTGGCTTTCCGGCGTTTTTACATCAAATTGTTCCGTTACGGACGAGGCGAACTGGCCAAGTTCGGAATATCGGGCTCTCAGTTCAATATTATCGTCACGGTCTATTTCCAGGGTCCCCAAAGCCTCAAAGACCTTTGCGAGCGTCTTGTCCTTGCACCCAGCACCATCTCGGAGATGATCGTCAGGATGGAAGATGCCGGGTTGGTCATCAAAAAAAAGGACGAACAGGACAAGAGGAAGATCCTCATCGATCTCACCGAAGAGAGTAAGAAGATCGTTATTTCGGTCATCGATGCCCGTGTCCGCTATGTGAAAGAACTCAGCCAGGGGATCGACAAGAAACAGCTGGAAGTTCTCAGGGATACCCTGGAATCCATGCTTGAATGTCAAGAATAATTACCGGGCTCCGCGCTCTCGAGCCCTTTGCCCTGTCAAAAGAGGCTCTCCTCGCCGCAGAGGAGTATCCATTCAAAACAACAGAGTATTATCTCTCTCTTGTCCGGTCATTTTCCCCGGACGACCCTGTTTTTCGACAGATCGTCCCCTCTGATGAAGAGATCGCGTCAATTCATTCTTCCGATCCGTTTCTTGAAGAAGAGAAGATGCCTGTCCCGCGGCTGATCCACCGCTACCCTCAGCGTGCGGTCTTTCTGGCCAACAATGTCTGCGCCTCCAACTGCCGGCACTGTATGCGAAAACGAATCTGGAAGGAGAGACCCTCTGCTGCATCTCTTGATGAGATGAGAGAGGCGGCTGACTACTGTCGACACAACGGGATCGAGGATATCATTATATCAGGCGGCGACCCGTTTCTTCTCTCTCCTGAACTTTTAGGCGAGATGATAGCACTTTTCAGAGAAAGAGGGAATGCGAAGATCCTTCGTATAGGGACCAGGCTTCCCGTTGTGGATCCCGGACGTGTCTCTGCAAAGCTCCTCAGAATACTCTCTGCAGCAGCCCCACTCTATATCATGCTTCACTATAATCATCCCGATGAGTGGTCTCTGCAGGGAGACGGACTCCTTCGCAAAATGGGTTCTCAAGGCCTGATTCTGATGAATCAGAGTGTCCTTCTCAAGGGAGTCAACGATGACACTTCTGTTCTGGGGAAGCTCTTCATGGGATTGCTGGAGCGCGGAGTGAAACCCTATTATCTCCACCAGTGTGATCTGGTCCGCGGTGTCACTCATTTCTGGGTGGATCTCTCCCGTGGAGTCGCCCTGTTAAGAGAGCTTCAGGGGAATATCTCCGGGCTGGCTCTTCCCTATCTGGCCGTTGATGTCCCTGGCGGGCTGGGAAAGGTCCTGCTGGGGCCTTCGGACAGACTATCCAAAGAAAAGGGGAAATATCGTCTCTGCACCTACACCGGCCGGGAGGTCCTTTATGGAATCGAATCCTGAAAAAAAGCGGATCAGGAGAGAGAAGCTGGAGGAGCGTGAAAACCTGACACCCCGGGAGTGGGTTCTGAGAAGCAGAGCTGTAGTGGATAAACTCCTTGATACAGGATTATTTCATGTCCATCAGAATTTTCATGTGACATTTCCCATGAGGAATGAAGTGGATATCAAACCCCTGATCCAATGGCTCTGGGACAGGGGAAAATGCGTGGTCATGCCCCGGACTGATTTTGCTGAAAAGAGGCTTGTCAACTATATCGTCCGCTCTTTCGAAGACCTGGAACCCACACGGTTTCATATGCATGAGCCCAAAGAGAAGAATCCGCTCTTTACTGGGCATATCGACATCATTCTTCTCCCGGGAGTGGCTTACGATAAAAGCCTCAACCGACTGGGTTACGGAGGAGGGTTTTATGACCGGTTTCTGGAACAGCAAAAAGCTATTCGTGTAGCTCCGGCTTTTGATCTTCAAGTCGTGGACCGGCTTCCTTCTGATCCCCATGACAGGCCTGTGGACCTTATCGTAACAGAAAGAACCCGATATTCGCTTTCTCCTTGACTTTTTTTCTATGTGGATATATAACAAAGTTAGATGAAGATAATTTAACGGAGGGATTTTGAACCACAGGATTCTCTACAGAGTGATCTACGGCGATACGGATCAGATGGGCGTGATGTATCATGCCAACTATTTCCGTCTCTTTGAGATCGGAAGGAATGAATATTTCCGCCGCAAGGGTGTCCTCTATCGTGACATGGAAAAGAAGAAGGTCTTTCTTCCGGTGAAAGAAGCCTGGTGCGACTATATCAACGGAGCCCGTTATGATGATGTTCTGGAGATCGTTTGCACCATCACAAAAAGTACACGTTCATCAATTCTTTTCACCTATCAGATCTTCAGGGATGGAGACCTTCTGGCCCGGGGGACCACGCGGCATGCTTTTGTGGATGACTCAGGGCGTGTGATGCGCCTTTCCCGTGAAGAGTACGCCGCTCTGACAGAGGAAGGCCTATGATCCTCGAAAAGAAGCGGGTGACATCCACCAATGAGCTGGCTGAACAGTGGCTGAGGGTGCATGGCGCAGAGGAGCTTCCCGTTTTTTTCCGCGCTGACGAGCAGACAGCAGGGAAGGGAAGACGGGGACGGCTCTGGGTTTCTCCTGAAGGGGGACTCTATATGACAGCCGCCTTTGAGGCTCCTGATGAAAAGGAGAGCCTTCTTCACCCCTTACGCTGCGCTCTTCTCATCCACCGCGACCTCACTGCTTCCGGATTGCCAGGCCTCAAGATCAAATGGCCCAATGACCTTTACGCGGAAAGACGTAAACTCGGCGGGCTCCTGAGCCGCCGTGTGGTCCTGTGTGGAAAGGGGATCCTTCTTGTGGGTATCGGGATCAATGTGAAACAACGCGAGCTGCCTTCCGAGGCTGTCTCACTGGAAGAGATCTGGGGTTCCAAGACACCTCTCCCTTCAGAACTCTTCCGTTCCTGGACGGCTCTTTTCCAGAAAGAGCTTCCCCGGCATGAAATTGTGGAGTATCTCAATGCTCACCTCTGGAGCAAAGGAGATTTAGCCCGTCTTAAAACACCTGACGGAGAGATCACTGCCAGGATCCTTCAGGTCAATGATGATCTCTCTCTCTCTGTCATGAGTGACGAGGGTAAGTCTCGGAATCTTCTGCTCGGAGAGATATTGTAAAGGAGAAAGCCATGAAATTGTCCAAAAGCATGGAAGATTACCTGGAAGCGGTCTATGTGATCGCCAAGAACAAAAAAGTCGTCCGGGTCAAGGATGTAGGCGCTTTTTTGAAAGTGAGAAATCCTTCTGTGATCAAAGCCATGCGGGGCCTGGAGGAGAACGGATTGGTACGTCATGAACACTACGGCTATATCGAGCTCACAACCAGGGGAGCGGAATATGCCAGAAATATCTACGACCGCCATGTCCTCATCATGAATTTTTTTACCAGGATCCTGAAAGTCCCCATGAATATTGCAGAAGAGGATGCCTGTATCATCGAGCACTACCTTCATAAGGTTACCATGAGCCGGCTCCGTCATTTTATGAAATATATTGTGGAGAAGACCGACTTCTCATCAGAGCAGTTTGACCGTTATTATGAAGAGGGAGCTGCAGAGCCGAAGTAGGCTTCATTTCAGGGAAGTGAGGATAAAGCTTGCACAATAGCCGGAGGAGTGTATATTTTGCACATGGATAACTTTGTTGTCAC
>Ga0068713_1000657_pt1 | contig 59736 bp, 53 predicted proteins | sample MTBAKSrepl2MetaG_FD_62223 | JGI IMG/M metagenome (GOLD analysis project Ga0068713, IMG submission 62223) | Enrichment culture microbial communities om Arthur Kill intertidal strait, New Jersey, USA, that are MTBE-degrading - MTBE-AKS2 (Arthur... | ecosystem: Environmental > Aquatic > Marine >... | reverse complement strand
AGTATTAAAAAGGTATTAGCAGAACCTGCCCTTTTTAACCAAATGGATTTAATTCATCAGGATAAACTTGAAACAGCAGGGTTTATAATATAGCTATTGCAAATAACAATAAAAAACAATGACTCATGCCATTTACTAAGGGACAATCAGGAAATCCACAAGGTCGAAAAAGGGGAACACTCAATAAAAACACCAGCGAAATTCGAGAAGTAATAAAGAGTATTATTACCAGCAACTTTAATAAAACCAGAATATCGCGGGACTTAAAAGAGTTGAGTGCTAAACAACGGCTGGATTATTTGTTGAGATTAATGGAATATATTGTTCCTAAACCTAAATCAATTGAGTCGGAGGATGAAAAGCCGTTGACCATGGAAGACCGATACCAACGTGTTTTAGAACACATCCAGAATAATTATCGGGAAAATCAATTTGATATTGAAGGGAACGAGAATACACCTAAAGGTAATGGAGGTCTTGTAACTATTATTCCAGGGAATTATGATCAAAATAAGGAATGTAATAATCTTTAAGGACAAAATTACCTTCTCCTGCTACTGTGCGTAAAAATCTAATAGGAATAAAGTTAATGATTGCCTAAAAATTCATCAAATCCTATTGAGCTTACAGTAAGTTTACCATCAAAGTATGTGCACGTATCTTTATTATTTGAATATTCTGGGATATTTCTTTTAAAGTTGAGAATCTCCGGTAAAATATGTATTAATCTATTATTAAGTAAGTCATAGCCTTTTTTGATTTTCTTTTCGCAATAAGCTGGATCTATAATATGCAATTTTAGATTTTTGTTATTGATTAATGCAGTATTGATACTTGAATTAATATGTGGATCACCAAAACTATACCCTATTATTAATATTTCATCCGCAATACAACAATCTCTATCAAATGAAGCTTGCATTTGTTTATACGGAGTAACTGCTGATTTTTGGGTTTTTTGATATCCGGTAATGATATTTGAGAGAACAATATTTTTCCCTCTTTCCATCTGTATGCCCGCAAAATCAACATTATTCATACTAAATTTTATATGAGGATGCAAAGTGATATATGGAGATATTAATTGTGTTCTTGGATTTCTTGGATTGACATTCCAGTATGATGAGCCATGTAAGTTATAATGTATATTGGACTCAAAATCGTTTAAGATATTTTTTACGTCAGGACGAACTCCTGTTATAGGAATAGAATTATTATATGAGAATCCTTCAAATATATTTAGACCAATATTTTCTGCAAGTATTTTAAATATTCTGTCGTAGTTTAACGTATACATCCGGATGATTGAATGTTCCGATAAATGTTTAATCCAATCTTGAAAATGTTTATTTATTAGGGAGTTTTTTGGCTGAAATATATTTGATTTATTTTTAGAGTGATAAGAATATGATGATACTTTATTGTTAATCCCTGTAAGTAATACTTCAAGTAGATGTTGAAAATAAAATTGTTCCGGGGATTCATTATTTTTAGCAGTTTTTGTGAATGGATACTCTATATTTTCAGGTATTTGAAGTCTATAATTATTTTTTTTGTTGCCGATTTTAGAGAAGTTTAATATCTGATCTTCATATTTTGAGGTAAATAATACTTTGAGGAATGAGGGGAGTTTCTTTTTATCTTCCTGAGTGTAATTTGAATAATAAATGATTAATTCTTCTATTGCATTTATCAAAGTTTCAAAGTTAATATCCTTTATTTCTTTATAGCCACTCTCAATAAAGGTATTATTTATAAACTCCATAAGTCTTGTGCCTTTTTTGTCCTTCAAAATAAATGCAGGTCCAGATTTTTTAATAATTTCTGTAAGTTCTTCGGTTTGAGTCCCTCCCCATTTTTTTATGGCACCGCTTCCAAATAATATTACTGTTCTTTTCTTATCAGGCATAGCGTAATTTTTATATCATTGCTTAAAATTAATATTTAATATAGTTGTAGTGGAATGAATGTGATTTTTAATGTCATGAAATATTTTTTTAGAATGTCTATTGGGCATTAAAATTGTCAGCTTAAGATATGCTAATTAATTTTATTCAGCCCCCGATTCAGCCCCCAAAATAAAAACCCGGCTGCAATCACTTGAATTACAACCGGGCTTTAATTGTCTTCGAGGTCTCTGGCGGATTCGAACCGCCGTATACGGTTTTGCAGACCGCCGCCTAGCCACTCGGCCAAGAGACCGTAATCTTAATTTGTTTTTCAGAACGTTTTAAGCTGATTTACCGGAAAACCGGCAAAGCAACCGGACTGCAAATGTAAGAAAAATTGGATTTATATCCATATATTCACGGCAATCATTTTTATTTTTCATTCAGTTTGTACCTTATCTGCCAAACCTTTTTTAATTTTGCGGCCATTGGAAACCAGTGTAAAAAAAAGCAAATGACAAACAACACTGATAGTAATGAACCGGTAAAGAGATCGAATTTCATTCATCTTCAGATTGAGCAGGATCTGAAAGAGGGGAAAAACAACGGCAGGGTACACACCCGTTTCCCCCCGGAGCCTAACGGTTATCTGCATATCGGACATGCTAAATCTATCTGCCTTAACTTTGGGATAGCCGAAAAATTTGGAGGTAAATGCAATCTGCGTTTTGATGATACTAATCCCACCAAAGAGGAGATGGAGTATGTTGAGTCTATTCAGGAGGATGTCCGCTGGCTTGGCTTTGACTGGGAAGAGAGGCTTTACTATGCCTCTGATTATTTCGAAATGCTGTATGAGTTTGCCATAAAACTCATCAAAGATGGTAAAGCTTATGTTGACGACCAGGACGCTGAAACTATCAGTCAGCAGAAAGGCACACCCACCCGTCCCGGATTTGTAAGTCCGTGCAGGAGCAGGTCAACTGAGGAAAACCTTGAGTTGTTTAAAAAAATGACTGCGGGCGAATTTCCTGAAGGTTCGCATGTACTTCGTGCAAAAATCGATATGTCATCGCCCAATATGCATATGCGCGACCCGATCATATACCGTATCATTAAAGCTACCCATCACAGGACAGGCGATAAATGGTGCATCTATCCGATGTACGATTTTGCACACGGTCAATGTGACTATTGGGAGGGAATTACCCACTCAATATGCACGCTTGAGTTCGAGGTGCACCGGCCATTGTACGACTGGTTTATCGACCAGCTCATGGACTCTGAGTACAGACCGCGTCAGATAGAGTTTGCCCGGCTGAACCTTACATATACCATAATGAGTAAAAGACGCCTCCTTGAGCTGGTCAGACAAGGAAACGTCAAAGGCTGGGACGATCCCCGGATGCCAACTATTTCAGGTCTTCGCAGAAGAGGTTATACGCCGGAATCGATACGTAATTTCTCTGACAGGATAGGAGTTACGAAAGTTGACGGGATTATAGATGTTTCATTACTTGAATACAGTGTTCGTGAACATCTTAATAAAATTGCCCAGCGGGTAATGGGAGTCTTAAATCCGCTGAAAGTGATCATTACAAATTATCCTGATGACCATACAGAGGAGCTTGAGGCTGTCAATAATCCTGAAAATCCGGAGATGGGTACACGTAAAGTACCTTTTTCAAAAGAGCTTTATATTGAGAAAGACGACTTTATGGAACATCCTCCCCGTAAATTCTTCAGACTTTCACCCGGACGGGAGGTCAGATTGCGATATGCCTGGTTTATTACATGTACCGACGTGATTAAAGATGAAAATGGTGAGATCAAAGAACTTCACTGTACCTACGATCCCGCTTCCAGAGGGGGTAACTCGCCCGACGGGAGGAAGGTAAAATCGACTTTACACTGGGTGTCTGCCCGTCATGCCGTGAAAGCAGAGGTAAGGCTGTATGACAGGTTATTCAACGACCAGGACCCGGGAGGGCATAAAGACAAAGATTTTAAGGAGTTTCTTAATCCTGATTCACTGAATGTGCTGGATGAGTGCTATATCGAACCCTTTGTGGCAAAGGCTAAACCTCTTGACCATTTTCAGTTTGAGAGGGCAGGGTACTTTAATGTTGATTATGATTCCACGCCGGAACACCTTGTATTTAACCGTACTGTTCCTCTCCGTGACTCGTGGGCCAAAATACAGAATAACCAGTAAGTGACTTGAGGAATTGCTCAGAGCTGTTTTTTGCTTTAATGCAGCAATGATCTAAAAGTGTTAATTCATTCTGTGTGATACTTATTTCAGCACCGAAATTAATTATATATAATCCATTTGCTGATATCCTGATAAGTTATTTATACTTCTTTAATACCCCTTTTACCGATCCCAATCCTATGTTAACCGAATGTTAAGAACATAACATTAAAATTAATTTTATATTTGGTTAACGTTAAAAAATTGAAAAATGGAAAAAAGCAGTGGAAGTGATAAAAGGATTTTATTCGGAGTATTTTTAATACTCGTTGGAGTTTTATGGATTTTTGTCAAACTTGACATAATCCCGCATATATGGACTGACATACTTGTTTCATGGCAGATGTTGCTTATCGGAATAGGTATTTTTTCTATTATCGGGGGAAACAATACCGCAGGAACAATTCTTATAGTAGTTGGCGGATTTTTTCTTATCCCTGAAATGTTCTCCGTGCCGTTTCATCTGCGAAGAATGGCATGGCCGGTATTGATTATCGGAATAGGACTGGCCATGATCCTGACTTACAGGAAAAAATCCACGATGGTACTTCCTGAGCCGGGAGAATCGGGAACAGACTCATTCGATGATTTTGTCATTTTCGGCGGAAGTGAGAAATTTATTAATTCAAAGAATTTTTCGGGCGGCAAAGTAACTGCCATGTTTGGTGGATCTGAATATGATTTGCGCGAAGTGAATCTTTCCGAAAAGGGTGCGGTAATAGATTGTGTTACTGTTTTTGGTGGTTGTGGTTTCAAGGTTCCGCCCGACTGGAAAATAGTAAATGAGGTTAATACAGTATTTGGTGGTTTTAGTGATAAACGGACCCTGTCTGTTGCAAATGTTGTAACAGATCCGTCAAAGTTGTTGGTTATAAGAGGATTTACTGCTTTTGGAGGAATTGAGATAAAGTATAAGTAAATTATGCATTTTAATCATCCGTTTATTTCCAAACCTAAACTGGCAATATATTATATACTATTCTGGATAGTGGCTCTGATAGGCGATATATTGATTATGTGGCTTGCTTATGATATTGATCCCGGAGTGGCTGCAGTAAATTTTTTCGCTTTTCCGTTAATGTTTTCTGTTATCGGTATTTCTGTATGGTATGTGATTAAGTTCTCTACCTTGGAGAATAACAGCATCGGAAAGATTGTCCTGACCCATCTGGTTGCTGCTACCCTGATAATAATAATATGGCTCTATCTTGGCATGGTCATTATAAAATTATTCAATCCTGACATATTGGAATCTTCCGGCATCAGGATTCCGGGGAATATTTTTATGGGTTATATGCTTTATGTAATATATGTTGTCTTTTTCTATGCAGTAAATTACTACCAGGGATTTAAGGAAAAACTCGTTAATGAAGAGAAACTTAAATCTTTAGTAAAAGAGGCTGAACTTCATGCCCTGAAATCACAGATAAATCCGCATTTTTTATTTAACAGTCTCAACAGCATCTCTTATCTCACTATGGCCGATCCTCCCAAAGCCCATGAAATGGTCGTTAACCTGTCATCACTCATGCGATATTCTTTGCGGCATAACCAGACAGAAATTGTTCCCTTCAGGGAAGAGCTTAAAAATAACCAGCTATATCTGCAGATTGAAAAGGTGAGATTTGGATCAAAGTTAAATCCTGTTTTTGAGATAGATTCGGAATGTCTTGAGGCGAGGATTCCCAATATGATTTTACAGCCCCTATACGAAAATGCCATAAAATATGGAGTGTATGAAGCTACCGAACCGGTTGATGTCATTACTAAAGGAATATGTAAAGGGAATGTGCTTGAGATAATTATCAGCAATAATTATGATCCGGATGCTGTCAGTAAAAAAGGTGAGGGGATAGGGTTGCGGAATATCCGTGACAGACTCCAGATTATATACGGAAATCCGATGTTGATGAAAATTGAAGATAATAAAAAAGAATTTAAAGTAACTTTGACTATTCCTCAAAAATAAAATGTTATGCCTGACAAGATTCGAACCATTATTGTTGAAGACGAGCTTCTTGCCCGTAACCTTCTTAAGTCATTTCTTGAAGATAATGAGAACATTGAACTGATAGCGGAGTGTGAAAACGGATTTGAAGGAGTTAAAATGGTAAATGAGCTGAAACCTGATCTGATATTTCTGGATATTCAGATGCCTAAGATCACAGGCTTCGAAATGCTCGAACTCCTTGATCATAAACCTGAGATAATCTTCTCAACTGCTTATGATCAGTATGCTTTGAAGGCATTTGATTATAACGCTGCAGATTATCTGCTAAAACCTTACTCAAAAGAACGACTCAAAGAGGCTGTTGGTAAGGTTGCCGAAAGAATTACCAGCGGTAACAGAAAAACTGATCTGGCCGACAGGTTGAATGAATATCCGAGGGATGAATTCCTCGACAGGATAGTGGTTAAAGACCGTCATAAAATAAATATCATTCCGGTCGACCAAATCCGATACATAGAGTCGATGGACGATTATGTTATGATCTACACAAAAGAGGGGAGGCATATCAAGCAAAAGACTATGAAGTACCTTGAAGACTCTCTGAATCCGCAGGAATTTGTCCGGATTCATCGCTCTTATATTGTCAAGGTCACTGAGATCAAAGAGATTCAGCAATACGAAAAGGAGTCGTACCTGGTTATTATGGCGGATAAAACAAAATTAAAAGTGAGTAAATCAGGTTACAAAAGATTAAAAGAGGTACTTAATTTTTAAGTTAATCAACTCAGGATGGGTCTTTTTGTTGCAATATTTATAATAATCCTCTGGTTTGGCCATCTTGGCTACAGCCTTTTTTTTGCTGACGTCAATTTTGCGTCACCATTTTTTTATCTGCATGTCTTAATACAGGCTTACCTCTATACCGGACTGTTTATCACTGCGCATGATGCTATGCATGGAACTGTATCAGCTAACCGGGAACTGAATAATTTCATTGGTCATCTTTCTGTTACACTTTTTGCATTTCTCTCATTCCGGATTTTGTCAAAAAAGCACTATCTGCACCACCGTTTCCCTGCATCTGAAAAAGATCCCGATTTTTCGGTTAAAAGTAACAACTTTTTTGTCTGGTGGTTTGTCTTTATGAAAAATTACATAACCTGGTGGCAAATATTGTTCATGGCAGTTACTTATAACATTCTGCTGATATGGTTTAATCAACTTCAGTTGATTTTCTTTTGGGTATTACCTGCAATAATAGCAACTTTTCAACTGTTCTTCTTCGGGACGTGGCTGCCCCACAGGCGACCAATTACAGAAGATATGAAACCGCACAATGCCCGTACCCTTAAAAAGAATCATTTTCTGGCTATGCTGACATGCTATTTTTTTGGCTATCACAGTGAGCATCATCAATCACCTACAACACCATGGTGGAAATTATATCAAATGAAGAGATAAAAAAAAGGACTCCAAAGGAGTCCTTGTCTTTGGGGTGGAAGATGGGACTTGAACCCACGACTTCTGGAACCACAATCCAGCGTTCTAACCAACTGAACTACATCCACCATATATTTTGCGGGTGCAAATATAATATTTTATTCTTTTGTAATAAAAAAAGATGGTCAACTTCTCTTTTTATTTAAACAATTTGTTTATCAAAAAATAAGTAACTTTCGCCAGTAAAAATGATATCCATGAAAAGATTAATAATTTTACTGGTATTAGTTTCTGCAATTAATTATGTATCAGCCCAGGGTTACAGACATGCTCTCGGAATAAGGGCGGCCTGGCATACTCCCGGTTTTGAATACCGTTTCTATCCCAGCGACATGAACTCCTATAAGCTTCTCCTTTCAGTACGCGACAGGGGTCTTCAGCTGCATGCCCTCGCAGAGTTTTATGAATATGATCTTTTCCCATTTTCACATCAGTTAAACTTCTTATATGGATTTGGCGCACATGCAGGTTACGATACCAAAGATATAGTCATAACCCAGGGTAATGCAACATGGCAGGATACTAAAAAATCATTTTTAGTCGGCCTCGACGGATTAGCGGGGCTTGAATATGTATTCTATGAAGCCCCGCTGATCGCCGGATTTGAAGTTAAGCCCTATTTTGATCTTTTTGGGCGAAACGGATTTGATGTTGTTCTGCTTGACTTTGCCCTGACAGTAAAATATATTTTTTAGAAATCAACATATTTAGCCTCTTTAAGAAATTCAAGGCTTTTCTGAACACTTACAATCGGTTCGAAATTATACTCTTCTACTTCGACAATACCGTATTGGGCACCTGATTTTTCCCGTGCGGCAAAAATAGCCTCAAAGTCAATTGCACCGCTGGCCCCGACTTCTTCCTTATCTTTGATATGCCACAGCTCAAATCTTCCCGGATACCTGTCAAAATAGTCAAGCGGATCTTTACCTCCCTCAATAATCCAGTAGATATCTATTTGGAACATAACTTTTTGAGGATCGGTCAGCTCCAGCATCCAGTCGTAAACCGGTTTTCCGTCATGCAGTACTGTAAACTCTTTGGCGTGGTTGTGATAACCGAATCTTATGCCTTTGGCATTGCATTTTTCTCCAACAACATTAAAGTACTCACAGAATCTTTTTAATCCGTCGAGACTCTCATAACCTGCACTGCCCATCGAAGGCTGAACGATCCATTTAACATCGGCAGCCGCATGTGCATCTATACACTGATCCCACCAGGCCATTGCATTATCCCAGTTGGCTGAGTCGGGAAGATTATGACTTGCGTGGGAACCCAGGAACTGCAGTCCGCTGGCTTCACATAATGCTTTGAATTCTGCAGGTGCCATACCGTAAAATTTACCGTCCCTGTAACCGGCAGCTTCAACATATTTATACCCCATTTCGCCAACCTTAGCTATTGTGGCCTGCGGATTTTCATTCATATCCTCCCGTACTGAATACAGTTGCAGTCCGATGAATTTTTCTTTTTGGCCTGAACATGAAGTAAGGAGGGGAACTACGACAGCAAAAATCATTGCTGTATTTAAAAGTTTGGTAATTAATTGTTTAAATAGCATGTTATTATTTTTTAAGTTTAATAATTGAATCTTTTTAAGTAGTTGAATTTTTTTGCAATGTATCTTGTTACAATTTGTCTGAAAAGAGCAAAGAGAGGCTTTCAGTACTGACTCTCATTTCTTTTGTAAAATTATCTATTTCTTTTTGCAATGCGAAAATTATATGACGGTTTTTTTATTCAGGGTATTTGTAATTTTACAATTCCTGTCATTGGCTGGCTGAGTTCCCGGGAAGCTGTAACAATAGTAAATTAATGCTATTTTTGTAGTTATTAAGATGTTTTATATGAATACTACCGGAATTCTTATTAAAATTCGCAAGATAGTGCGTTCGATCAATCTTGAATCAAAGAAAATTCAGAAAGAGTATGGCGTCAGCATTCCCCAGGTTTTGTGCCTCAACTTTTTACACGATTCAAAAAATTATCATGCCACACAGGGTGAGATCCGGAAATTCCTGAACCTTAACTCGAGCACGGTAAGCGGAATAATAGACCGGCTTGAAACAAAAGGTCTGGTTGCCCGCCTGCCAAAATTTGGTGATAAGCGAATGGTCACAATTGCACTTACTTCCAAAGGGGAAAAACTCCTGACAAAAATACCCTCACTTCTGCAGGAAAAACTTACAGAACGGCTTGATAAGCTGGATGACAAGACATTACAGCAGATAATAGACAGTCTTGAATTGTTGGTTAACTTACTTGAAATTAATGATCTTGAAGCATTCTCGTCAACTGCAGGCGATGAACTTTAAAACAATTGTGTTCCGGGTAAATTATTTCTGTAAAAACAATATGAGATTAATTATTCGTTAAACTAAATTGTGCGAATATCATCTTTTTTATCATAATTTATTGATAAATAGGCAATTATTGAAATTATATTAATAGGTATTGCCTTCCTTTATTATTGAGGTCTAAAATAAATTGACTATTTTTGTTCGTATAGAAACAATTGTTATGCAAATTTTTAATGATACGCAAAGAGAAATTGCCAGGAAGATCAGACCGGAAAGTAATATATCTAACTGGAAGGACTGGAAGTGGCAGTTAAAGCATTCTATCAAGTCAATTGAGAAATTTGAATTTCTTACCGGAATTGAATTTTCAGACGAGGAAAAGTTCCTGCTGGAGAAAACCATGGATCGTTTTCCTCTTTCGATAACGCCCTATTACCTGTCGCTGATTGATACAGACAACTATCAGAATGATCCGGTATTTAAGCAATCTTTTGCCAATGTAAATGAATTGACAATATTAAAAACAGATCTCAGGGATCCTCTCTCTGAAGATACCGACAGTCCGGTTGAAGGTATAACCCACAGATATCCCGACAGGGTATTGTTTCATGTAAGTAATATCTGCTCTATGTATTGCAGACACTGCACCCGTAAAAGAAAAGTGGGGGATATTGATTCGATACCCGGTAAAGAGCAGTTAAAAAAAGGAATAGAGTATATTAAAAATACACCTCATGTGCGTGATGTATTATTGTCAGGCGGAGATCCGCTAATGCTTTCAGACTCTTATCTTGACTGGCTGCTTACTGAAATCAGGGCAATTGACCATGTCGAGGTTGTGCGGATAGGTACAAGGATGCCTGTTGTTTTACCTTACCGGATTACGGATGACCTGATCAATGTTTTGAAAAAGCATCAGCCGCTATGGATAAACACACATTTTAACCATCCCAGGGAAATCACCTCATCGTCGAAAGAGGCACTCAAAATGCTTGCCGATGCAGGATTTCCGTTGGGTAACCAGTCTGTGCTTCTTGCCGATGTAAATGATTGCCCCAGGATTATGAGGAATCTGGTTCATAAACTGGTGCAAAACCGTGTAAGACCCTATTATCTTTATCAATGTGACCTGTCAGAGGGACTGGCTCACTTCAGAACTCCTGTGGGTAAAGGCATTGAGATAATGGAGAGCTTAATTGGTCATACCTCCGGATTTGCTGTGCCTACTTATGTTATTGATGCTCCCGGAGGCGGCGGAAAGATCCCTGTTATGCCCAATTATATAATTTCGTGGTCGACAAACAAAGTTGTTTTGAGAAACTATGAGGGGATAATAACAACTTATACAGAACCTGAAAGTTACGAATCGAAGTTCTGCGACCGTGACTGTGAAAACTGTAATCTTGATCTGAAATTGAGTGAACCTGATGAGGTGAAAGCAATAGGTATAGAGAAATTGTTATCGGATTATGATACGACTATCTCACTGATTCCGGATAATAATGAGAGACACAGCAGAAGGGAGGACAATGGGGGATAAAATTGAAAAACTTGGTGAATCTGTTATTCAGCATGGAAAATTTAATGACAGGATATATTTATTGAAACTGAATGACTCCGATGTTGACCAGCTGCTGCTTAAACTTGACCGTCTTGCATCTGATCAGGGCTATACGAAAGTTTTCGGTAAAATCAGACCGGAGGCATTTCCTGCTTTTTTAGCTGACGGTTATGTTATCGAGGCTTTTGTTCCCGGATTCTTCGATGGTTCGGGAGATTGCATTATGGTTTCCAAATTCTTCGATAAAAAAAGGAGTCTGCCGCCCCGGGAGGAGTTGGAATTTTTTATGAAAATGATCGGCAGATCAGATAATAATAACAGAGCTGATGGCGGGACGGAATATAATGTCATAAGACTGGACAGGCAGGATGCCGGGGAGATCACTGCTGTTTTTAAAGATGTATTCCTGACTTACCCGTTTCCGGTTCACGATCCGGATTATATCACTGAGACCATGATGACCGGCAAAGCACGCTATTTTGGAATCCGTGACAACGGAAGGCTTATCGCAGTGTCGACAGCAGAAATTGATATGACTTCAAAAAATGCCGAAATGACCGATTTTGCAGTATTACCTGATTACAGGGGTAATGGATTGGCTTATCATCTGCTATTATTTATGGAGAAGGATATGAAAGTTGCCGGCATAAAAACGGCATATACCATAGCACGTCTTAAAGAGCCGGGCATGAACAAAACATTCATTAAGGCAGGGTATAAATATGCGGGTACGTTGGTGAATAACACAAACATCGGAGGTAGTATAGAGAGTATGAATATTTTTTATAAAAATGTATAATATGCACTTGGGAAAACTCTGTAAGTATGCGGGAGAATGCACAGTATACCAAAATAGAAACAGTAACATCAGAAAGCCCGTTTTTCTGATAAGAAATGTCTTCTGTAACCGGGGACCTAAAGGCTGGAACAACTGTAAACGATTCATCAGTTATGAGCAGGGTAAAAATGTAGATGATGATATGACACCTTATGGTTAGGCGGGAATGCTGATTTTATGTGAATGATTTCAAAATTTGGTAAATATTATATAAAATCACCGGCAGAAAATTCATTGTTATCCGGAGTTCAGGGTCTGCCGGCTGAGAAACATCCAAAATAACATTATGCACTGGATAGATTATTTAATCTTCGGTACCTACCTGGCAGCTATGCTCGGGATAGGATTCTATTTCATGAGGAAAAACCGTTCTGCAGAAGATTATTTCGTAGGTGGCAGAAAGATGAGTTCATTTCATATCGGATTGTCTGTTGTTGCAACTGATGTCGGGGGCGGATTTTCGATCGGACTTGGCGGACTTGGTTTTGTTATGGGTTTGTCGGGTACATGGCTTTTATTTACCGGACTTATCGGGGCATGGCTGAGCGCTGTTCTTTTGATTCCCAAAGTATCGGCAATGGCCTCAAAAAATAATTTTTATTCATTTCCGCAGTTTTTAAAACATCTTTATAATGGACGTGTGGCACTGATTGCCGGTATTATTTCGGCTGTCGGGTACCTCGGGTTCACCAGCTCGCAAATACTGGCCGGAGCAAAACTGGCGTCAGCTACTTTCCCCGGGATATCCATGCAGACAGCCATGGTTATAATGGGAGTGATAGCCGTAATATATACTTCAGTCGGAGGTATTAAAGCCGTAATTTACACCGACACATTTCAATGGATTCTTTTGATGTCCGGACTGGTATTCGTCGGACTACCTGTATGTTATTACGGTATAGGGGGATATGAAGTTCTTAAAAATACACTGCCGGATAATTTTTTCAGTCTGACAGATGTATCCTGGCAGCAACTGGTAAACTGGTTTGTTACTATCGTTCCAATATGGTTTATCGGAATGACGCTCTACCAGCGAATTTATGCCGCGGGTGATAAAAAAACAGCTCAAAAAGCCTGGTTCATTGCAGGTCTTTTTGAATATCCCCTTATGGCTTTTACCGGAGTAATTTTAGGACTCTTTGCAAGAGTCGCATTTGAAAACGGCATAATAGGAAGCGGCATCTCAGGAGAGTTAGACCCTGAGATGGGATTGCCTCTTTTGCTGCGCACTATTTTACCGGCCGGACTCACCGGACTGATTCTGTCGGCATACTTCTCTGCTATTATGTCGACAGCCGACAGTTGTCTTATGGCAGCCTCGGGGAATGTCATTACAGATATTTTCAATAAGCATAATTCAGGCAGGATAATGATCTTATCCCAGGTAACTACCCTGTTGCTTGGCGTTATCGCTCTCCTGGTGGCATGGAAGGTTCCCAATGTGCTGGAGTTAATGCTGCATTCTTACTCTTTTATGGTATCCGGACTCTTTATTCCGGTTCTGGCAGGTATTTTCTTAAGTAAAAGAAGCACAAGAGGAGCCTTTTGGGCCATGATAACCGGCGGATCTGTTACTCTCTTCCTTATTCTCGGTGGATGGGATCTTCCTCTCGGTCTGGATGCAAATATTTATGGTATTACTCTGGCTGCTTTGATTTATACCTGGTTTCATTTTCGAAAATTAAGCAGAACCTGAATTATTTCCTGAATATAAATTAATAAATAAACAATTGTTTTTTATCTTAATAGATTGATTTATAATAATTCAAGATTCATCTGTGGCTTTTTTCCCGACTTCTTTTAGTTCGAATATTATCCGGGAGATAAAGTTATTAGTATTAAAGGAATAATCCTTCCTAAGATAAAAAATTGATTATAAATTGTTTAACAAAGTTATAATTTAATGCATTTTAGCTTTTTTAATCATAAGTCCTGATTAGTCTCTTTTAAAATTCAAATTACTTTTTTTCAAAATAAAGGTAAACGATCTGACAAATAGAAAAAATCATTTATCCGGTTGCGGGAAAAGACTATTTTTGTGGCCTGTTTTTTAGGCAATGAAAAATAAAGATTTACTGGCTTACGGTTATGCTCTGGGTGCAGCTTTTTTCTGGAGCTTTTCGTTCGTGTGGTTTAAAATTGCATATCTGGCATATAAACCCATTACCGTAGTTTTATTCAGACTGATTATCTCGGCAGTCCTGATGGTCATTATCTCTATAGCAATGAACCGGCTTCAAAGGCCAACAAAAAAGGATTTCAGGCTGTTTTTTTTAATGGCATTCTTTGAACCATTTATCTACTTTCTCGGTGAAAGTTACGGTTTGATGTATGTCTCCCCGACAGTGGCTTCAGTAATAGTTGCCACAATACCCCTTTTGTCGCCAATTGCAGCATGGTACTTTTTTCGTGAGCAGGTTCGCTGGATGAACATAGCAGGATTTCTCTTCTCATTTTTCGGAGTTGCCCTCGTGGTGCTCGACAGTTCATTCCGGTTTGATGCTTCTCCTCTGGGAGTGGGTCTTGAATTTATTGCAGTTTTTGGTGCCATAGCTTACTCTATAGTTTTAAGAAATGTTGTATTCAGATATAATACCTTAACTATAATTGTATACCAGAATATAATCGGAACACTGCTGTTTTTGCCGATATGGCTGACAATAGATCTGAATGATTTTCTGGCTACTCCTTTTAATGCTACAGCTTTCAGAGCTATTGTTTTGCTTGCCGTTTTTTCCTCTACACTGGCGTTTGTCTGTTTTACGCAGAGCATAAGAAAGATAGGAGTGAACCGTTCCAATACATTCGTTAATCTGATTCCTGTTTTTGTGGCTGTTTTATCTTTTATTATTCTTAAAGATGAACTCGGTATTCAGAAAATAGCCGGGATAATTGTGGTAATAACCGGACTTTTTCTGGCACAGACCAGGAAAAGAAGGATTCCCGGCCGGAAAGCTGTTGAGGTACATAATGTCTGATTATGACTGAAATATATTATAAAACACCTGAAGAACTTAAAGCTCTTACTGAAAAAGGAAGGAAGGAGACAGGCATACTTCTGAAAAACCTGAAAAAGAGACGGCCCGGGAATCTGGACGATATTGTTCACCGCCTGCACAGAGAGGCTTTTAATGGATTCAGTTGTCTTGACTGTGCCAATTGCTGTAAAACAATCGGCCCCCGACTTACCGATAAGGATATAGAGAGGCTTGCCAGGCATTTCAGAATGAAACCGTCTGATTTTTTCGAAAAATATGTCAGGACAGATGAGGACGGAGACTCTGTTTTCATGCAGCACCCCTGTCCGTTTTTGATGTCCGGCAATTTCTGCATGGTTTATGAAGACCGCCCCAAAGCCTGTCGCGAATATCCGCATACCGACCGCAGAAGATTTCTGCAGATTCTCGATCTGTCGCATAAAAACTGCGAAACATGTCCGGTGGTTTATTATATTTTTGAAGAATTGAAAAATGTTCAGGAGCTACGTACCTAAGCAGCTTATGCTTTAATATGCTTATGCCGGCCGGGAGCATAATTTTAAGGGTATCCGCAGAGGAGTTTCATTTTTTTATAAACAACTGATACATCAATGGTGCAATAGGTAATATTTCAATATCTTTGGCGTTTTAGAGGATATATTATCAGCGGATGTACAGAAAATATTATCTTATCACTTTATTGATTCTCTCCGTTTTCTCCGGGAAATCCCAGATTGGAGGTGAAACCACCTATCAGTTTCTGGAGTTGACTAATTCTGCCCGCATTGCTGCGCTGGGAGGTACCCAGGTAGCTGTTTATGACACCGTTGATCTGAACCTTCCCTTCCACAATCCTTCACTTCTGCACAGGGGTATGAGCAATATTGTCCTGGTAAATTATATAAACTATTTTGCAGATATTAACTACGGCTATGCATCATATGCAAGGAACTTCAATGGTATTGGCAATTTTGCACTTGGCATGCACTATATTAACTACGGTGATTTTAAGGAGGCCACAGGTGAGGGCGAACTGACCGGCCGCCTCTTTAATGCAGCGGAGTACGCCATGAATATGATATATTCCAATAATTATAAAAGAATTAGTTACGGGATCAACCTTAAACCGGTTTTTTCAGCTTTTGAAAGCTACAGGTCGTTTGGCATAGCTGCCGATCTGGGTATCAGTCTTTCAGGTAAAGACAGCACAACGCATTTTGCATTGGTCGTGCGTAATATAGGAGGACAGCTTACAACATATTATGAAGACGGGAACAGAGAACCTGTGCCGTTCGATATACAGGCAGGGATAAGCAAGCGTTTAAAACATGCCCCCCTTGTTTTTATGCTTACCATGCAGCATCTTAACCACTGGGATTTATCATATAATGAGGAAGAACGTGAATTCTCTGTCCCGGGTCTGTATGAGCGGAATGAGAGTTTTGGCAAACAGATTATGAGGCATGCAGTTCTGGGTATTGAAGTACTGCCCTCCGAAAATTTTACCATCAGGGCAGGATACAATTATCAGCGCCGCCAGGAACTGAAATTTGACGATAAGGTGTCGACAGTCGGCTTATCACTTGGCTTTGGCATAAAGATCAACCGTTTCAGGCTCGATTTTGCTACATCAAGGTTTCATCTTGCAGGTTCATCAAACCTTATTTCTCTTGCAGTCAATCTAAACGATATTTATTAATAAGGACAATTAAGTCTGAATAAAAAAACCTTATCTTTGCCTGAAAACCTTCAGGCTATGAGAAAAAAAAAGATTGTTATTGCCGTTGACGGACACTCATCCTGCGGTAAAAGCACACTGGCAAAAGCACTTGCCCGGGAGCTCGGTTATATTTATATCGACAGCGGTGCAATGTACCGGGCAGTTACGCTGTATGCATTGCGAAATGGCTGGATAAACGGTGGTAACCCTGATAAAGAGAAGATCATTTCCGGATTAAAGGATATTGAAATAACATTTAAATGGGACGGCAGAACAGAACAAAATATCACATTTCTGAATGGAGAAAATGTTGAAGATGAAATTCGCCGGCTGGAAGTTTCTCAAAATGTTAGTCCGGTAAGCACTATAGCTGAAGTACGTCATGAAATGGTAAGGCAACAACGGGAAAATGGCAGGAAGAAAGGGATAGTAATGGACGGCAGGGATATCGGTACAGTGGTTTTTCCGGAAGCAGAATTAAAAATTTTCATGACAGCTTCACCGCAAATTCGTGCCGAACGCCGCTATCTTGAACTTATAGAGAAGGGACTGGATGTTGATTTTGAGGAGATATTAAAAAATGTAGGAGAGCGTGATACTATCGATTCTGAACGTGAAGTTAGTCCGCTGAGAAAAGCGGATGACGCGATAACTCTTGACAACAGTGACCTTACCCGCGAAGAGCAGTTAGTCTGGGCACTGGAAAGGGTCAATAAGATTTTGGATGAAAATCAGCCGGAGTAAAGATATGTGCTTATAAAAGAGATGAACATTGGTAACGTTAAATTTTAAAAATTCAGACGATTTAAATGTATGTTGAAATAGACAGGTACGCAGGATTCTGTTTCGGAGTGATAAAAGCAATCGAAAAGGCCGGGATGGAGCTTAAAGATGATAAAACTTTATATTGTCTGGGCGATATTGTCCACAACAGCATGGAGGTGGAGAGGCTTGCCAAATCGGGATTGCAGACGATTTCCGAGGAGGAGTATTATAACCTGAAGGATTGCAAAGTGCTTATCAGGGCACACGGACAACCACCGGCAATATACCAATATGCAAAAGATCACGGAATTGAACTTATTGATGCTACCTGTCAGGTAGTCCTGAATCTTCAAAAAAAAATAAGAGAATCATATAAGAGACATTATAACAGCAACGGGCAGGTGGTAATTTTTGGAAAGAAAGGGCATGCCGAGGTTATAGGTCTGGAGGGACAAATAGGCAATAAAGCAATTATTATTGAAAGCATAAATGATATTGATAAAATTGATTTTTCCCGGCCGGTGAGTCTCTATTCCCAGACTACCAGAGACGTGGAAGAATTTTACCATATCGCGGGCAGGGTTAAGGCAAATATGAAGCCGGGAGTAGTTTTGGAGATACACGACACCATTTGCCGTCAGGTTGCCAACAGGGTTCCCCGGTTAAAAGAATTTGCAAATAAATTTGATATCATACTGTTCGTTGCCGGAAGAAAAAGTTCAAACGGGAATTATCTTTATCGCATCTGTAAAGATGAGAATCCGAACAGTTATTTTATCTCCTCTTCAGAAGAGATAGATAAAGAGTGGTTTAACGGATTAAGCTCAGTTGGCATTTCCGGTGCCACATCAACACCGATATGGCTGCTGAAGGAGGTTGAAGAGTGGATTAATGAAAAATTCAACTGACTGTAACTGTATATTATCTTAATAAGGTATTTTCAACTCAGGAAAAGCAGGATTAATGTCCGGATTATTTGTTCAGGTACTGTTACCGCTGTCATTAAGAGATACTTATACTTATAGAGTCCCCTCAGAAATGGAGGGTCAAATAAGCATAGGTAAGCGGGTTATTGTACAATTTGGAAGAAAAAAGTATTACTCTGCAATAATAATTTCAACAGATGAAGAGCCTCCTGATAATATTGAGGTAAAAAGCATTATTCAGATTCTTGATGAACAGCCGGTTGTGCTTCCCGGAAATTTTGAGCTCTGGAGATGGATGGCTGATTACTATTGCTGCAGTATGGGCGATATATACAGGGCAGCCCTGCCACCCGGACTGAAACTTGAGAGCAGTTCTAAAGTTTTTTTGGAGGATGATGACAGAGAGTTTACGCTTTCTGAAAAAGAGCAACGGATTGTTGATGAGCTGGGAAATGATTTCAGCTCTTTGGAAAAGCTTCAGCAAAAGCTCGGTGCCGGATTCTCTTTCAGCGCCTTTAACAGTTTGCTTGACAAGGGGATCATCAGTGTGGAAGAGAAGATAGTCAACAAGTATAAACCTAAAATCCGGTTATTTGTCGGGCTGCATCAGAAAATTAAAACAGAGGAACAATTAAATGAGGTAATTAACAGTTTACAAAGGGCAAAAAAACAGCAGGCCCTTCTCATTCATCTGTGTGATAAAATCGATGCTTTCGGATCTCAGCCAAAATCTTCAGTTAGCAAAAAAGATCTTCTGGAAGGAACAGATTTCAGTGATGCTGTTTTAAATGCACTGTTAAGGAAACAGCTGCTGGCACTCATTAAGAAGCAGATCTCGCGTATTGAAAACAGTGAGATAAAACAGGGAAATCTTAATCTGCTTACAACTTCTCAGGGAAAAGCTCTGACTGAGATAAAATCAGAATTCAATAATAAGAAGGTTGTCCTTATGCACGGTATTACATCAGGTGGCAAGACTGAAATATACATCCATCTGATTGATGAAATTATCAGGTCGGGAAAGCAGTCTCTTTACCTGGTGCCGGAGATAGCTCTTACTGCCCAGATAACAGAAAGACTCCAAAAAGCCTTTGGCGACAAGGTTGGAATATATCATTCCCGTTTTAACAGTCAGGAACGTGTCGAGATTTGGCAAAAAGTGCTCAATTTCAGGTCTGATCCGGATAAAGGATTTCAGATAATTCTGGGAACGAGATCAGCAATTTTTTTGCCCTTTTCCAGGTTGGGACTTATTATTGTTGACGAAGAACATGAAAATTCTTTTAAACAACATGACCCTGCTCCACGCTATAATGCACGTGATATGGCTGTTGTTTCAGGTTCACTGTCGGGTGCTAATGTCTTGCTTGGATCTGCAACTCCTTCTTATGAATCGTATTTCAATGCAATGTCGGGTAAATACAGTCTCGTGAATCTTACCGAAAGGTATCTGGATACACAATTACCGGAGATAGTGGTTGCTGACCTGAAGAAGGCGCGGAAAAAGAAACAGATGAAATTTCAGCTTACCGGGGAACTTTATAAAATGACAGACCAGGCTCTTGCTGCGAATGAACAGGTAATCCTTTTCCGGAACCGGAGAGGATATTCATCTTTTATACAGTGTTTTGATTGCGGCTGGATTCCGATGTGTGAAAATTGTGATGTCAGTCTGACCTACCACAAATATAAAAATGCGTTAAACTGTCACTATTGCGGATTTACCAGACCCTTACCGGAAAAATGCGGAGCCTGCGGCTCTTCAGAGATCAGGACAATGGGGTCAGGTACCGAAAAGATTGAGGAAGAGCTTAAGATATTGTTTCCGCAGGCCAGGATCGAAAGAATGGATCTTGATACAACCAGGTCAAAAAATGCTTTTGAAAAGATCATAAGCAACCTTGAATCCCGTAAGACAGACATCTTAATTGGTACTCAGATGATTACCAAAGGGCTTGACTTTGAACATGTCTCTGTGGCCGGCATTCTTAATGCCGATAGCCTGGCAAATTTTCCCGATTTCAGAGCCCATGAACGTACCTTTCAGTTGATTTGCCAGGTTGGCGGACGGGCGGGACGGAGGAACAGCAGGGGAAGGGTGGTTATCCAGACATCTCAGCCTTCGAATCCTCTGTTTGCTTATATCAGTAAAAATGATTATAAGGCTCTTTTCCAAATGCAGATGGAAGAGAGAAAATTATTCAGGTATCCGCCATGGTACAGATTGATAAAACTTATTATTAAGCACAGAAAGGTTGAGGTTGTCAATAAGGTAGCTTCACAACTGGCGGAAAAACTGAGGTCATTTCCGGTATGGACAGTACTGGGACCAGAATATCCTTTGATCTCAAGGATGCAATCACTTTATAATAAAGAGATATGGTTAAAAACCGGCAGGGATATCTCACCGGCAAGGGCAAAATCAATATTAACAGACAGTATAAGGGAGGTTAAACAAAAGAGGGACTGCAGTAGTTGCATAATCAATATTGATGTGGATCCCATGTAATTCTATGTTATAAAAGTATAGCCCTTCAGCCGGAATACGCTATTATATTTTAAAGGTTTTTATACTTTTGTAATTTTCGGAATAATCAGAGACAGAACCAAATTACAGGTAAATTTCAGTTAACGATTAAAAAAATAACTATTGGTTAAAGTGATTTTATTAAATTTGAGGACATTCATATAAAAAAAATACAGATGGGTAAAATTATTTCATTGGCAAACCAGAAAGGTGGAGTGGGGAAAACGACAACAACAATAAATCTTGCTGCAAGCCTTGCAGTTCTCGAGCAGAAGGTGCTCGTGATTGATGCTGATCCGCAGGCTAATGCCACTTCAGGATTTGGGTTTGATGTAAAAAATGTGCAATCAAGTATTTATGAATGTATAGTAGATGGTGTAGAACCTGAAAAAGTAATACTGAAAACAGAAATTTCCAATCTGGATATAATCCCTTCACATATTGACCTGGTAGGTGCAGAAATAGAGATTCTTAATTTACCAAACAGAGAGAAGGTGCTGAGGAATACTATTTTGAAATTAAAAGAGATATATGATTTTATCTTTATCGATTGTTCACCTTCGCTGGGATTGATTACTGTCAATGCACTCACAGCTTCTGATTCGGTTATTATTCCTGTTCAGTGTGAATATTTTGCCCTTGAAGGATTGGGTAAATTGCTGAATACCATTAAGATCATTCAAAACAGACTCAATCCCGATCTCGAGATTGAAGGTTTCTTATTAACGATGTTTGATTCCAGGTTAAACCTTTCAAACCAGGTACTGGAGGAGGTTAAGCACCATTTTCAGGATATGGTGTTCGATACTGTTATACAGAGGAATGTAAAGTTAAGCGAATCGCCAAGCTACGGGAAACCTGTGGTTCTTTATGATGCCAGCTCAAAAGGGACTATAAATCATATGAACCTTGCACGTGAAATCTTACAGCGGAATAATATGACAAAGATTTCTATGGAGAAAAAATTAATTATATAATTTTGAGATATGGTAAAGCGTAATGCACTGGGCAGAGGATTGGGAGCATTGATTGATGATGCAGATCAGATGAAACAGGCGAGGATTAGTGAAGTCGATCTGTCACAGATAGAAGCTAATCCATTTCAGCCGAGATCCAATTTTGATGAAGATGCGCTGGAAGAATTAGCTATTTCCATCAAAAAGATAGGTTTGATCCAGCCTGTTACTCTCAGAAAAGTGGGCGAGGGCAAATACCAGATCATTGTTGGTGAACGTCGCTGCCGTGCAGCTAAAAAAGCAGGATTGGAGACTATTCCGGCATATATAAGGGAAGCTCAGGATGACGGTATGCTTGAGATGGCTCTTGTGGAGAATATTCAGCGCGAGGATCTCGACCCTATTGAGATTGCACTCAGCTACCAGCGGTTGCTTGAAGAGTGCACCCTTACCCAGGAAGAGCTTAGTGACAGAGTGGGAAGAAAGCGATCCACCATAGCAAATTATCTCAGATTGTTAAAGCTGCCTGCAATAATACAGAAATCACTCCGGCAAAAAGAACTTTCCATGGGACATGCCAGAGCGCTTATCAATATTGAGGATGCTGATATCAGGGAGATGATTTTTTCGCAGATCATCGAACACGATTTATCGGTTCGCAAAGTCGAAGAGATTGTACACAATCTGAATAAGGGAGAAGACAGCAAATCATCACCATCTCCTAAAAATGAATTACCTGCTAACTATAAGAATATTAAAAATCAGCTTGGTAAAATATTCGGGTCGCGTATAGGAATATCAATAAATGAAAAAGGGAAAGGGAAAATTGTTATTCCTTTCAAAACAGCCCAGGATCTCGAAAGAATTGTTAAAATAATTGAAAATGACAAATAATGCCTCATAATAAATTTCACTGTGAAACTAAACATCTATTTTTAGGAAAAATTTTTGAGAGGTGAATTTGAGAGGGCTTTTGTTAATAGTGTTGATTGTTGTATGCCGGCTTTTGGCAGCACCTGATCTGTATGCACAGTTGACTGATGCAGATACACTCAAAGCTGTCGAAACAGTTGAAGAGGAGGAGATCCATTCGCCCAGAAAAGCTACCATCTATTCTGCAGTGCTTCCTGGGCTTGGACAGGCGTATAATAAGAAATACTGGAAAATTCCCGTTATATATATAGGATTTGGAGCCATCGGGTATTTTATAGACTGGAATAATGATAATTACAGGTTCAACAGGACGGCATATCAGCACCTGACTGACAATGATCCGGATACAAATGATTTTGAAAAGATTGAGGCACTGCAGTACTATGACCTGAACAATCCTACCCATTTTGAAAATTTCAGGGATGGTTTGCAGAAACGGCAGGATTTTTATCGCAGAAACCGGGATTTGCTCATAATAGGAATGGCTGCATTTTATGGACTGAATATTATTGATGCAAGTGTTGATGCGCATCTCTTTGATTTTGACATCAGCGATGATTTGACAATGCAATGGCAGCCATCTATGCTGAATGTCAACAGAAATTTTATTTATTGTATTAATGTCAGGTTTAACTTATAATTTACAGATATGACAAGGTTAATTGCGGGAATACTTTGTATGATACTGGTTATTCAGTTGAATGCCCGCGACAGGGTAATGGGAAATTTTTATATGAATACGGTACCCTGGGCCGGTTCTGATACTTCAATGGTTGACATTCAGGGCAGTACATTACCTGATTCTCTTTTCGTTGCAGATACGGTATCAATTAGCGACACAATCTTTTTTGAAGATCTGTCGGTTCCCGATGAAAACCTGAATGACATATTTTCAGATAAGATGGACAGTCTGGTAAAATCGTGGGAAGTGACCAACATGCTCAAGCTTGATAGTCCGGAAACCGGATATACTGATTTTTTCCCGACAAATATACCCGACAGCATATATATTGCAAGACTGCAGGATGCTGAGCAGGTGATACCTCTGTCTTACAATAATGTAGTTAAGAATTTTATAAAACTCTATACTGAAAAAAGGCGCGACCAGGTTGAGATGATGCTTGGACTTTCAAAGTATTACTTTCCAATTTTTGAAGAGGCTCTCGATCGCTACAATTTACCGCTGGAGCTGAAATATCTCCCCATCATCGAATCAGCTCTCAATCCGAAGGCCCTGTCGCGTGCAGGTGCTAACGGTTTGTGGCAGATCATGTACGGGACGGGGAAGTTGTTAAATATGGAGATTACCAGCTTTGTCGATGAGAGGCGTGATCCTGTTAAGTCGACCGACGCAGCAGCCAGATACCTGAAGCAGTTGTACGACGAATACGGCGACTGGCATCTTGCTGTTGCTGCCTATAATTGCGGTCCCGGAAATGTCAGCAGAGCTATAAGACGTTCGGGCAATAAGACCGGTTACTGGGATATCTATTACCGGTTGCCGCGGGAAACCCGTGGTTATGTTCCTGCTTTTATCGCTGCTTCATATGTAATGGAGTACTTCAAAGACCATAACCTTATTCCCCGCACACCTGAGATTCCTTTAAAGACCGATACATTGTTGGTCGGGGATTACCTTCATTTTAACCAGATATCTGCCACACTTGATATCAGCAGGGATATGATAAGATCATTGAATCCCATGTACCGGAGAGATGTTATTCCGGCTAAAAAGGATAAAAAATTTCCCCTCATTCTGCCCGAATATAAAATTATGACGTTTATTGATCTTGATACAACTGTTTATGCATGGGAAAGGGAAAAATATTTTCCCGATAATACTTTAGTAAGCCCTGCCACTCCTTCTTCTTCATATTTTACTCCGGTTGATATAGAGGGGAAAGCTAAAATCATATACACAGTGAAGTCGGGCGACAACATAGGTTTTATTTCTTCGTGGTTTAATGTTCGTGCAGCCGATTTGCGTTACTGGAATAATATTCACAGGAATTTAATACGGGTCGGACAAAAACTTGTTGTTTATGTTCCTGAGGATCAAAAAGAGAAGTATGATCAGGTCGACTCAATGACCTTTGCCCGGAAGCAGGTCATGGCCGGCATGCCGGCAAAAATATCCAAACCGGAACCACAGCCTCTTGATCCCGATTATGAATACTATACCGTTAAAAGTGGTGATACCCTTTGGGATATTGCAAGAAAGTATGCCGGCATTTCGGCAGAAGAGATTCTCAGGTTGAATAATTTGAGCAGCGGAGCAAGACTCTCCGTTGGTCAGAAACTGAAGATTAAATATAAAGGAGGTTGAATCCGGTTATTTCAGTGTGAACTCTGCTGAAACGGTAACTTTAATATTTTTCTTTGAGGATGTTGTATTATGAATGCCATAGCCTGATACTTCGGTCGAATAGGGCTCGGTAATCTGGAAGACCCCTGCACGGGCTGAGATCAACTTATCGATCTTTAAATCTGTTGCAGAAATTATCTCCTCTGCACGTTCAAATGCATTTTGGGTAGCTTTGCCCAGTAACTGTTTTTTAATCTCTTCGATCTCGGTACTGTAAAACTCCATAACTGAATTATCGAATGTTACACCGGAATCCACAAACACCTTTGGATCGATTGCCAGTTGGTTTATTTTATCTATCTCTCCTGAAATTATATATATTCTCTGGTCGAGGGTATAACCAATATGACCGTTTTGCCCGTATTCCCGGTTCACATTTACGGGAAATACCTTGAATTCTGATGCTTCAATACTTGTTTGTTCCCACAGTTTTTTGAAATTGTCAAGCTTGGCAGCCATTATCTGATATCCTTCACGGGTTCCGTTAAGAGGCACCCTTTCTGAAAAACTTACTGACCATTTTACTACATTACTGTCAAATTCTTCTGTGCCATAACCTACCACCCTGACGGTTTGCTGTACCTGTCGTGATTGTTTAAAGAACCAGCCCAACAGACCAAAGGAGATGATTATGGCTAATCCCAGGATAATTGCCCAACTATTCTTCATTTTGAATTAATTTAATAATTATGAGAAATTTAATAAAAATATTTTAATCAGACAGCAATTTGCACCTGATGTTCAGTGATTTTATTTCAAGGGGGTTATGGTTGCCGGGTTGCAGCAATGGTTTTTACCCTTATCCTGCAGCAATATTTATTATCTTTTTGGGTACAAAGATGAATTTTCGCACTGTTTTTCCGGCTATCCATTTCTGAGACCTGGGATCCGACAGCACGGTCTTCTCTATCTCTGCCGCATCCATATCAACCGGCAGTTCTATCTTAAATCTCATCTTCCCGTTGAATGATACCGGATATTCGAAGCTGTCTTCCCTTAGCAGACTCTCATCCACTTCAGGCCAGGGTTCATATGCCAGTGTCTCATCATGTCCGCAGACTGACCACAGCTCTTCGCCAAGATGAGGGGCAAAGGGTGAGAGGATCTTAGCAAATGTTTCAGCGCTGTTTTTGGTTATCTTACCCTTCTTAATTGCAAGATTGTTAAAAACCATCAGTGCTGAAATAGCAGTGTTGAACTTCAGATTCTCTATGTCTGATCCAACCTTGCGTATTGTTTGATGAAGCAGTTTGGCAACCTCATTATCCTCTCCCCCGTCTATAATATTTTCAGTGTCTGCAAAAAAGCGGTATACCCTGTTCAGGAAATTAAACACCCCTTTAACACCGGTATCCGACCACGGTTTACGCTCGTCGAGCGGACCCATGAACATTTCATAGAGTCTGAGAGCATCAGCTCCGTAATGCTCGATTACGTCATCCGGATTGACAACATTTTTGAGCGATTTCGACATTTTGGCGACAATCTGGTATAACTCTTCTCCTGTTTCTGTATGGAAAAACCTGCCATCGCGCTCTTCAACCAGGTCGGAGGTCACTTTGCCTCCTGTAGCCGTCTGATAGGCAAAAGCCAGGATCATACCCTGGTTAAAAAGTTTCATGAAGGGTTCATCAGTAGATACAATGCCAAGATCGAATAATACCTTATGCCAGAATCTTGAGTAGAGAAGATGCAGCACAGCGTGTTCCGCACCTCCTATGTAGAGGTCAACCGGCATCCAGTATCTCTCTTTTTCAGGATCAAATATCTGCCGGTTGTTATGGGGATCTGTATAGCGGAGATAATACCAGCATGATCCGGCCCACTGGGGCATAGTATTGGTCTCCCTTCTTCCTTTACGGCCATTCTTGTCAGTCACCTTCAGCCACTCTTCAGCATTTGAAAGAGGAGATTCGCCCGCCTCACCGGGAGAATATGTGGATAATTCAGGGAGTAAGAGAGGAAGATCCTCATCATCCATAAGGGAAATTTCACCATCCTCCCAGTGAATTACCGGGAATGGTTCACCCCAGTAGCGCTGGCGACTGAACAGCCAGTCACGGATTTTATAATTTACGGTTGCTTTCCCGAGTCCTTCTGACTCCAGCCATTCAATAGTCTTTGCTATGCCGGCAGACTTGTTCAGGCCGTTAATATCCAATCCGGTCTCATCATTACCTGAATTTATATAAATACCATCCTCGGTCCAGCACTGGTTGCCTGCTAAAATTTCATTGCGGTCAGGAGCATAGTGAGGATCCAGTATACAGATAACAGGAATATTGAACTTTTTGGCAAATTCAAAGTCACGCGTATCATGAGCAGGAACAGCCATGATTGCGCCTGTGCCGTATCCTGTCAGCACGTAGTCAGCCACCCAGACCGGAATTTTTTCCATATTCACGGGATTGATGGCATATCTCCCTGTAAAAACTCCGGTTTTCTCCTTAGCCAGGTCAGTTCTGTCGAGATCAGATTTAAGAGCTGCTGCCCTGATATATGCTTCCACTTCATCCTTTTTTTCAGGCAGCGTGATTTCGTTTATCCATTCATGTTCAGGTGCAATAACCATGTATGTAGCTCCAAAGAGAGTATCCGGACGGGTAGTATATACCCGTAGTTTTTTATCCAGTCCGTCGATCAGGAAATCTACCTCTGCACCGGTAGATTTTCCGATCCAGTTTTTTTGCATGTCTTTGACACCTTCCGGCCAGTCCAGACTTTCAAGTCCTTCCAGAAGTCGTTCTGCATAGTGAGGGATCCGCAGCAGCCACTGCTTGAGGTTTTTGCGGATAACCTGGTGACCGCATTTTTCATGCGATCCGTCGTTAAGCACCTCTTCATTGGCACAAACAGTCTGGCAGGAATCACACCACCATACCTGCGCATCATCATAATATGCAAGTCTTTTGTCTGCAATATATTTATCAACAGCATCCTGTCCGAGTGACCGGATCTCTCCTGGAATTACCAGCTCTTCTATTGGTCTTCCTTTTTGGAGATCGCTGTCGAACCAGGTGTTATATAGTCTTTTAAAAATCCATTGTGTCCATTTAAAATAATCGGGATCGGTGGTCTTTATCTCCCTGTCCCAGTCATAACTGAGTCCGATTGCCTTTATCTGCCTGCGGAAATTATCACAGTTTTTATCAGTTGTAATTCCGGGATGAGTACCCGTCTGCATAGCATATTGCTCCGCAGGAAGTCCGAATGCATCATAACCCATGGGGTGAAGCACATTGAATCCCTTCATCCGTTTATAGCGACTGACAATGTCGGTGGCTGTATAACCCTCCGGATGACCTACATGAAGACCGGCTGCAGAGGGATAAGGGAACATATCGAGGATATAATATTTCGGTCTTGAAAAATCGTCCTGAGTCTTAAATGTCTTGTTTTCTTCCCAGTATTTTTGCCATCTGGGTTCAATGTCTTTAAAGTTATATTCCATTTTTATGTGATTACTTATATTTCCCTGGTGTAAGGCGCAAAGATAACAAAAATGATTATGGGTAAAGGTTAAAGGGGGGAGCAAAAAAAAGCGCTTTTTAAAGCGCTTTCAGATTTGAATTCTTTTTTAATAGGTCACAACCGGATTCAGTACCTTTGCCTGATCAATGAATTTTATGACCTGCTTTAATGCAGGAACAGCTTTTGTGATTTTCTTTTCTGCCTGAACTTCAACAAGTTTAGCATACAGATTCTCGGCATTGCGGTTTCTCAATTCTTTAACTGTGTCAACACCGGCAGCTTCGAGAAGTTCTGCAAATTGAGGTCCTATACCTTTAATGCGAAACAGATCGGCCATATTGACCCATTCAAGGATCTTGCCTTCATCAATACCTGTGTCTGCAGCTAATTTTTTTCTTCCTGCTTTTGCGGCTCCTGCAGACAGGATCTGTTCAACAGTTTTAATTCCTGCACCAGCCAGTTTTTCAGCATAAACCGGTCCAATACCTTCAATTTCAATAATTCTTTGTGCCATAATGTGTAATTTTATTATTATTTATAAAACGCTTAAAGCTTCGTTTTTAAGATTGCATAACTATATCTTTTTTCGCCTTTATTTCCATTCCGGTTTTAATCAGAACTGAAAAAAAATAGCAGAAAAAATTCACCGCTGAAGAAAAAATTGCTAATTTAATATTTCAAGTGGCTCTTAAAACCTTTAATTAATTTGCTTTTTTGAAAATAGTCATGCATAATTGCCTGTAAATGTTAAACATTTCATTGGCTATTTCTATTTCCTGCTTTATGCCATTATTATTACCGGTTAGCTAAAATTTTTTTAAAAAAATCTCATACCGGTTTCATTAATTATTATAAATGGTGCTAAAATAATTACATTGAACATAATTTTTTCCGGTTCTCCTCCTTAAAGGTAATTATATTTTTTAATAATGTGTATTTTCAAACCAGAAAAACAGAAAATGCATTCAGACTGTCAATGATTGTTATTACCGGTTATACTGAATCTCTGTCAAAAGTATCACCCTGGTTTAAGTCGCCGGTTGTTAGTCCTTTTCTGAACCAGCTCATTCTCTGTGCGGATGTGCCGTGAGTAAATGAATCGGGAACCACGTAGCCCTGTGACTGCATCTGAATGCGGTCATCTCCTACGGCCTGTGCTGCGTTCATCGCCTCTTCAATATCGCCCTCTTCCAGAATATTTTTCATTTTCCGGGCATGATGTGCCCAGATTCCCGCATAAAAATCAGCTTGCAGTTCAAGTCTGACAGTTAGCTGGTTGTATTGCTCCTGAGACACTCTTCCCCTCAATGAATTCATTTCATTAAGCAGTCCGAACTGTTGTTGTACATGATGCCCCACCTCATGTGCTATTATATAGGCAATTGCGAAGTCACCCTGAGCACCCAGTCTTTCCTGAAGCTGCTCAAGGAAAAGAAGATCTATATATACACGTTCATCTCCGGGGCAGTAGAAGGGCCCTGTGGCAGCACTTGAAAATCCGCAGGCTGAACTAACCTGTCCGTTGAAAAGCACCAGCTTGGGTTCACGGTAAGTAAGTCCCATCTGATTAAAGAGTTTATTCCATACATCCTCCGTATCGGCCAGGACTACGCCTACAAATTCTGCCAGTTCCTCTTCCTGGGCTGTTGGTTGATAGTCACCCGCTGTTTCAGTCTGCTGAGGAGCAAACTGAAGTAAATTTAAAATTGCAGACGGATCACCACCTAAGAGAAGAACAATAATAGCAATAACAACAGAAGCAATGCCTCCCCTTATACCAATTTTTTTGCCTGTGCTCATTGCTCTTCTGTCCTCAATATTGGAACTTTGCCTCCTGCCTTTGTAACGCATAATCTTTCAATTTTAGTTATACATTTAAATTTATTACCGGTACCAAAAATAGTTAGTTTTCTTTAAATAATTCTGTTTTTAGTGGGGGCCATGAAATATTCATCTCCTCAAGGGAAGTGAGAACTGTCATGGCAACAAAATAGAGTTTTTGCCAATTGGTGTCTGAGGGCACAACATTCCATGGCACAATATTGCAGGATGATAATATTTTATCGTAAACCTCCATGTAATCATTCCATTTTTTTCTTGTCTCCCAGTCACCGTCGCTGTGTTTCCAGAATTTCCTCTCCATCTGAATCCGCTCCCTTAACCGTTCTTCCTGCACTTCACGCGAAACATTAAGATAGAATTTCAGGATCTTTGTTCCGTTGTGAGCTATAATTTCTTCAATGTCGTTTATCATTTTATAACGCTTTTCGATTACATCTCCGGGATACAGTTTTTCCACTGAAGGCACCAGTATGTCTTCATAGTGAGATCTTATGAAGATTTGCATCTCTCCTTTTGCCGGTGCATTTTTATGTATGCGCCAGAGGAAATCATGATCATATTCAACGGGTGTAGGTTTTTTAAAACTTTTTACTGAGAAGCCTGCCGGATGACAATATTTCAGGAGCCCTTTTGTCAGGCCGTCCTTTCCTGAAGCGTCAATACCCTGAAAAATTATCAGAAGACTATTTTTCTTTTCTGCATACATCTTATATTGCAATTCTCCTATTTTTTTCAGAATGTCTTTAGTCAGTTTTTTTGTTGATTCTTTATCAAGACTATCATCAAAGGTTTTATAATTCATTGTAATTATTTTTTAAGTTACCTGGATGTGCTTACATTAAATAGTTAATAATCAATTTTATAAAAAAAAGATTTTTATCCTCCTTGGTTTATTTGAGACTGAAAAATTAGCAAATAAATTCACCGCTGAAGAAAAAATTACTAAAAATCATTTCATTCCGCTAAAATCAAAAAACTCCTCACTTCAGGCATTCGCTCCTCATGCCTTATGTTCGTCAGACAGATTTGATTTTTTAACGCTTCATTGCATGATTTTCTATACGCATTTTTTCTTAGGCGGATCATTTATTGCTAATTTTTATATTGTAATTTGACTTCTAAAGCCTGTAAAAAGTTAGAAAAAAAATGCACGGCTGAAAAAAATTGTTGAATCTGTAATGAATACCCGGACAATTTATTAAGCAATTATTTCTTATAAAAACTTATTGAGGAAGTATAACTCGCCTGTGTGATTAATACATGTTTTTTAATTTTCCCATTTATTTAATAGCAAACTTTATGAATGAATATTCCTGTTATAATAGCTATAATTTAAAAAAATGTAATCTTTTTTGAGCAAAAGGTGAAAATATGTAAGTAATTTATCAAAAATTGTACATTTGTGTAAACCTCTTGCGGAAAATAAAAACAATATCAAAATTAAAACCAAATATGATGCACCAAAGAGATCCGAAGCAATTTACAGAAGATTTTATGGCATATATTAAAGCCAAAAATCCCGGAGAAGCAGAATTTCACCAGGCAGTCCTGGAAGTAGTTGAAAGCTTATCCGGTTTTCTGATAAAGAATCCCCGTTATATGAATTTGAAAATTCTTGAGCGCCTTGCAGAGCCGGAAAGAGTTGTAATTTTTCGCGTTCCCTGGATTGACGACAAGGGAAATATTCACATTAACAGGGGGTACAGAGTCGGGATGAACAGTGCTATCGGTCCATATAAAGGTGGTTTGCGTTTTCATCCCTCCGTGACTTTAAGTATCTTTAAATTTCTTGCATTTGAACAGGTTTTGAAAAACAGTCTTACTTCCCTTCCCATGGGAGGAGGCAAGGGCGGATCAGATTTTGATCCGAAAAATAAGTCTGATAATGAAGTCATGAAATTCTGCCAAAGTTTTATGACCGAACTGTCGAGGCACATAGGACCCTATACGGATGTGCCTGCAGGAGATATCGGGGTGGGAGGTCGTGAAATAGGCTTCATGTTTGGACAGTATAAGAGGTTGAGGAATGAGTTTTCAGGAGTGCTGACAGGTAAGGGAGTTGGCTGGGGAGGCTCACTTATCAGACCGGAATCAACAGGTTATGGCACAGTATATTTTGCCGAGGAGATGTTAAATACCAAAGGCGACAGTATAAAGGCGAAGACAGTGGCCATTTCCGGATCAGGAAATGTTGCGCAGTATGCTGTTGAAAAGGTTCTTGATCTTGGGGGTAAGCCTGTAAGTCTCTCAGATTCAAATGGAACCATATACGATAAGGATGGCATTGACAGGGAAAAACTTGAATATGTCAAGATGCTGAAAAATGTTTACAGGGGAAGAATATATGAGTATGCTGATAAGTATGGAGTTCAGTATTTTGAAAATCAAAGGCCATGGCATATAAAATGTGATGTAGCCCTGCCCTGTGCAACACAGAATGAGATAAGCGGCAGTGAGGCAGATACATTGCTTAAGAACGGATGTTTTGTTGTTGCAGAGGGTGCTAATATGCCGTCAACATATGAAGCGGAACATAAATTCCTGGATGCAAAGATTTTGTATGCCCCCGGGAAAGCTGCAAATGCCGGAGGAGTTGCCGTCTCAGGACTTGAGATGACCCAGAACAGCATGCGGTTGACATGGACACGCGATGAGGTAGATGGCAAGCTGAAAGATATTATCAAAAATATCCATAAAATGTGCGTAAAACACGGTAAAGAGAGGGACGGCTCTGTAAATTATGTCAGGGGAGCTAATATTGCCGGCTTTGTGAAAGTGGCAGATGCCATGGTAGCACAGGGATTGGTTTAAAAGGAGATCCGGGTTGTTTTACAGTCCGGATTTTTTATGAAGCTTAAGAATCTTTTCATGTAAAAAGCTTATATTTGGTTTAATAATAGATCTTTAATACATGCAAAACTGCAGATGTATATTTTTTAGTTCTGCGGGCATTTTTTTCGTATGGCATATCATTCTTTATTTACGTGATGCATATAAACAGACTCACGGGTAAATATAATAATATCAAAATACGTTGATAATTGAGAATAAAATAGAAAAAATTTTTGGAAGGAGTGCTTCATTTACAGGTTATTTATTTTTATTTACCGGAGTTGGGATTATTATTTTAAAATTCTTTGTTTTAGGAATTATAATAAGCGTCATCTCGTTATTTGTTATTTTTTCATTCTCCGGTGTCGAAGTCGACACGGTGAAGAGGGAGATAAGGCAGTTTGACAAGATATTCGGACTGGTCAAAACAGGAAAATGGAGATCACTGGATCTGTATCGCGGATTAACACTGATCCCTTTTACAAAAACCGAATCAGTTGCAAGTCGTTCGAACCGCATTACATCCCTGACCGAAACCGACTACCGGATATTTTTGGTAAATAAGCTTTCGCGGCCTGAAATAGCAATAAAGAGATGCAAGACAAAAGAGGAGGCCGGTCGCAGTATCGATGAATTTTCAATCTGGCTCCATCTTCCGGTTTATACGATAAAACGATAGCCATTCACATTATTTTTCATTTTTTCCCGTTTATTGCTTTAAAACAACAGAGTAATGAGATTTCTTTTAGCGATATTGATAGTTTTAATATTTTCCTCATCATACGGTCAGCCTAAAAAAAGCGGTAGAGTAAAGAGGAAATACAGGAATGTTGAGCAGATTACCCAAAATTTGCCTGATGTAGTGTTACACGGGAGGGTGCGGGATATTTACAGGAATCCGCTTGCCGGAGCTGTTGTGGAGATAGAAGGGTTAAAGCGGAAAGTCAATACAAATGCCGACGGAAGATTTCTTTTAAAAAACCTTCCGACAGGATTGGTCAGGCTGAAGATATCTTTTACCGGGTATCGTACCAAGACAATAGATTATTACCTGCAGGCCGGAATTAATGATCATTATCTTGCCCTTGATCAGGATGCTGCTCATCTTGATCCTCTGCCCGTTTCTCCGCAGATGAGGGAGCAGGATATTCCTGATATTCCTGCTGCAATATCCGTAATTACAGATCACTCTGCAACAAAGTACATTATTGATGATTTCTCTGAAGTAGCTGATTTTATACCCGGACTCTCTTTTGAAGATTTCGGGGGAGGAGATGCTGCCTTTTCTGTCAACGGCTCTTCAGGCAGTGCCGGATTCCCGGGTCTTTCCCCTTCTGTAGCCGTTTATGCAGATGGTGTCTCCCTGGATATGCCTGATGGATTTTCCTCCTCTTTTTTCGATATGGAGAGGATTGAGGTACTTAAAGGGCCCCGGAATGTCCTTTTTGGCAGGAGAGCTTCCATGGGTGCGGTAAGTCTGGTCAGTAAACAACCCGGTACAGAAATGAATGGGTATGTCTCCGCGGGCGGAGGTAATTTCGGACAAAAAAGGACAGAGGCAGCAATTAATTTCCCGGTAAAAGAAGATTTGCTGTATATAAGGGCGGCAGGCATTTACAATTCACGTGACGGGTACATAAAAGATACAACAGGGCTGAATTTTAACGGAGATAATACAATGGGGGGCCGTTTGTCAGTCAGACTGCTCCCGGCATACTGGCATCAGATTGACCTGAAACTGGAATATCTGAAAGATGATGAACCGGCAGTGGCCTTCAGGAATGCCTGGATACCGGGGATGAACGGGGAAAGAGGACTATCGGGCAATACAGTCCTGCTTAACGGGAGTGACAGCGCAGGAGCTGTTAATCAGCTTCTGGATGCCACGCTGAATTATAAACTGTTCAGGGACGAGCATACTTATCTTTCGTTAATCAGTTCGTACCGGAGGGGCAAATCATCCTCGGCCAGGGATGCCGACGGAACATCATTGCCGGCACTTTTTATGGAATCGGAGACAAATACGATTCTTTTCTTTCAGGAGGTCAGGTATAATTTTTCCAGGAGAAGCAGGACAAATGGTTCTGCAGGAATTAATTATATACGCACCGGCAGTGAAGGTACCGGCAGGGTAATTTCAAATGATACCTATCTGTTTGACCTGTTAAATACTCCCGGCAGCTTTATCATGCCCGGTGAAAGTCGATACCCTGTTAATCCGGTACCTTTGAATCCTTCTCCAATGGCCGGGACAGACCTGCCCGGAGATCATGCTGAAGAGGTGTTGTATAATAATAAGGAGAACTCCCTTCAGGCCTGGCTGCATTTTGACCATCAGCTTACACAGAAGATTTTTTTTAATGCAGGAATGCGAGGGGCTTATGACCGAATAAAAATGTCACGAGAGCCGGTTTATTCCGAAGGATTACAATCTGAACTGGGAAATTACTCCAATGCAGATCCCAACCTGCTATATGCTCCCGGTGCACCTGTCAGCATCAAAAAAAGCCATCTCTATGTTACCGGGAAAGCTGGTTTCACGTACAGGTGGAATGAAGATTTTAACATATTTATAAATGCAATAAGGGGCCGCCGTCCGGGTATGATCCAGTTTACGTGGGATAACCAATCGCGTATTCTGGATGCTGAAATACTGAACAGTCTTGAAGGAGGAGTGAAAATGTCGGTTTTGGAGAGAGTATTTCTTGATGTCACCGGGCACTACAGGCATCATCGCAATGTACATACCCTGTTGTGGGGAGGAACGCAGGGAACCGGTCTGAATGCAGCTTCCGGTAAAGCAACATCGTATGGACTGGATGCCGGCGTGCAGATTGCCCTGCTAAAGGGATTTAACATGTTTGGAAGTTATTCATGGCTGAATGCGGTTTTCGATTCAACAGATACTGAAGGCAGGGATTTTGTCTATGCAGGAAACAGCTTTGCATTTTTACCACGGCACAGCTTTACATCAGGAGTAAGCATTAATCTTGAGTTAAGACCCTCTTTGAGCCTCTTTGCAAATACGTGGTATTCATGGAGGTCACATTTCTGGTTCAGCGAGGCGAACACTCCCGGAACGGAGCAGTCAGCCTATGGTATATTAAATGCAGCTACAGGACTTAAACTTACAAAACCGGCAATCACTTTTACTGTGCACGGATCTAACCTTCTTGATGAAAATTATATATTAAGTGCGGGGCACTGGGGCGGTCAGTTCGGATTGCCAACATTTGTGAACGGTTCACCCCTGATGCTGGGAGTAAAGATGCTTTGGGATTTTTGAAAATTTCTTCATCCCAATTCCGATATAGTCTCAAGCCGGTGCAAATCCAAAATCTGAATATCTTTACCGAATATTTTTATAATCTTGTCTTTACGGAATTCTGAAAGTGACCTGATCACATTTTCTGTGGTCATGCCAATATAATCTGCTATCTCTCGTCTCGAAACAGGTAATTCAAATTCATTGCTCTGATAAATATATTCTGAAAAATAGAGCAACACATGAGCTACCCGTCCTTTGAGGTTTTTGCGTTTAATTTCCAGATTATCAACAATTATTTTATCTGTAGCTTCACTTATTCTCGTCATTAAATCCATTGTGAACATTGCATTTTCCCGGGCATGTTTTTTGACAACATTCAGGTTTAGCATACAGACAACTGTATTTTCCAGGGCTGTTACGGAATATTTATATCTCTCAGATGAAAAAACACTTAATAAACTTACAAAATCGAATGGTTTTGCATAGCTTATGATCTGCTCCTTTGAATCAGAGGATTTCCTTGAAAGCTTAACAAGGCCCTCTTTCATATATATAAATTCCCGGATAGGTTCACCCTCATTTATTATAACATCCCCATAAATAAAACTTTTTTCAACTTTTATTTCACATATATCCGAGAGCTGATCCGACTTAACATGCGAAAAGAACAGAGTCCTTAGCTGGCATTGTTCACAACTGCACGATCTGATAATTTGTTCCATTAATGTTATTTCCGGTTGTCCGCTAAAAATACCAAAAAGTTATGATATATGTTAGCACATGACAATTATCATATCAATAAAGTTAATAAGTCTGTATATTAATTAGTAATTTTGAATAAAATTGAAGTAATAAAAGCTAATAATGAAAAAAATTTTAATATTAGGTGCAGGCACTGCAGGTACCATGATGGCTAATAAGCTCAGGAAATCTTTAGATCATGATGAATGGCAGATAACAATCGTAGATAAGGAGAAAGTCCATTACTATCAGCCCGGATTTCTGTTTATCCCTTTTGGTATATACAAAAAGGAGGATGTCATTAAACCAAAATCAGATTTTCTGCCGGCAGGAGTGAATGTTATCTATTCAGAAGTGGATCAGATCGATGCTGATAATAACATTGTAAAACTTGAAGGCGGTAAAATTTTAAATTACGATTATCTTATAATTGCCACCGGCACAAGTACATATCCGGAGGAGACACCCGGACTGAAAGATAAACTGTGGTATAAAGAGATTTTTGATTTTTATACAATTGAAGGTGCTGTGGCACTGCACAGGTTTTTAAAAGGCTGGGAAGGAGGAAAACTTGTTCTGGCAATTACTGAATTACCCTTTAAATGTCCTGTGGCTCCGCTGGAGTTCGTATTTCTTGCCGATGACTATTTTACAAGTAAAGGCATCAGAGACAAAGTTGATATTACTTATGTAACTCCCATGCCGGGTGCTTTTACAAAACCCGTAGCAACAAAAATGCTGTCGGAATTGCTGGAATCGAAGAATATAAAAGTTGTCCCTGATTTTTATATTGAAAGAGTTGATAATGATTCTAAAAAACTTATCTCTTATGATGAAAAGGAGATACCTTTTGATCTGCTTACTGTTGTTCCTATGAATATGGGAGATAAACTGATTGAAAAAAGCGGATTGGGAGATGATATGAATTTTGTACCTACAAACAAAGAGACGCTTCAATCGGAGCAGTATGAGAATATTTTTGTTTTGGGAGACGCTGCCAATCTGCCAACCTCAAAAGCAGGTTCAGTGGCCCATTTTGCAGCCGAAATACTCTTTGAAAATATAATGAATGTTATTGAAGGACGTCCTCTGAATGCAAAATTTGACGGACACGCCAATTGTTATATTGAGACAGGCCAGGGCAAGGGAGCGCTGATTGATTTCAATTATGATACAGAACCCCTGCCCGGAACATTTCCCCTTCCCGGCATCGGGCCGTTCGGACTGCTCAAAAACACAAAAATCAATCATTATGGCAAGATAATGTTCAGGTGGATTTACTGGCACATTCTGTTAAAAGGTAAAGAACTTCCTGTGGAGCCGTTGATGACGATGGCAGGCAAAAGGCTTGTTGAGTAACCGGAAAATAAATTATCATGGAAGAAAAAACATTACAAATACAAATAGCGGAGTTAAATCAGAAGGTTGACCTGCTCCTTGATTATGTGAATCAACAGAGGCTTAAAACAAATCAGCTTGAAGATTTGGTATCCGATCTGTCTATAGTGGGGAAAGATGTATACGACACCGCTGTAGAGGAATTTGATAAAAGGATGATCGAACTCGATCCGGATCAGGTGACAGCTTTAGTGCTCAGGATTTTGAGGAATGTTGATAATATGAACAATTTCCTTGAGATTTTTGAAAGTGTTAATGATTTTTTGGCTGATGCTTCTCCAATAGTTAATGAGGTTATTATAGATTTCTCGAAGAAACTGGATGAGTTTGACAGAAAAGGATATTTTGAATTTCTTAATGAAACGGGCCGTATAATAGATAAAGTTGTTACCCATTATTCTCCGGATGACCTGAGACAGTTGTCAGATAACATTATTACATTGCTCGATACGCTAAAAGAAGTTTCTGATCCTGAAGTAATGAACGCTGTAAGAAACAGCTTGAAAGCATATAAAAATATTGATATGAATAATATACCGGAATATTCAGTCTTTAAAGTTATGAAAGAGATTAATAAACCGGAAATTAAACAGGCACTGGGTTTCTTTATGACATTTTTGAAATCCTTGTCGGCAGTAACAAATAAAAAAATTAAATAATACTTATTATGGCAGAAAAAACATACGCTGGTAAAACCGTAGAAGTAACCGCAGAAGGTTACCTTGTAAATTCAAACGACTGGAATAAAGAAATTGCTGCAGAGATGGCAAAAGAGGAGGGGATTGAGCTTACCGAAAAACATTATGAGGTGCTGGAATATCTCAGGAAAGAGTCTGCTGCAGGTTCCGCTCTTTCTATCAGAAAAGTGGGTAAGTCGGGCATTGTTGATATTAAAGGATTATATCAACTGTTTCCGGGAGGTCCCCTTAAACTTTCTTCAAAGTATGCAGGTATTCCGAAACCGGCAAGTTGTGTATAATTTAAATTTTTGAATATGACAGAAGTTAAAGATGCAAAACCTTTAAAGAAGGTTATGATTATATGCGCAAAAGCCAACATTGAAGATGTATACGCGGCTTTGGTGCTGGCTAATGGCGCAGTTATGGAGGGTATTGAAGCTAAAATGTTCTTTACTTTCTTTGGATTGGATGCAATCACTAAAAAGCAGATGAACAAACTTCATACAGCTACAGTGGGTAATCCCGGATTACGTATGCCCGGAGGTCTCTCATTCCCCACGTTACTGGGGGCTCTGCCCGGTGTGGAGGCAGGAGTATCCCGAATGATGAAAAAACAGATGGAAGATCTGGATATTCCGCCGGTTGATGAGTTTCTGGATATGATTACCGCCGGAGGAGGTGAGATTTATGCATGCAAACTTGCTGCAGATATGTTCAAACTCAAAAAAGAAGATCTCAGTGAACATGTCATAGATATTATAACAGTAGGTGATTTCTATGCTCTGAGTGCCGGAGAAGGAACTCAGATAATTTTCGTCTGATAATATGCAATTAGTCTTAGAAAAGGAAGACGATAAACATACGCTTCAGTAACTTATTTCTCTTATGTTTAATTTTTCAAATGAGTTATGAAGCTGGTTTATCGTCTTTTTTATTGCATTATCCTGACGGGCAATCCTTTTTTTTCAGCACAGGTCCCCTTAGGAAATAAGATATTAATCTGGTAAAATCACTGCAGAATATCGGGGCACCGGTAAAACGAGAGGTAGTGACCGTAAGGGGAGGTTGTTAACTGATTAATTCTGTTTTATACTATCTTGATAATTACGAAAAACTTATTTTCCCCCGGAACCTTAATATCTGTTTTTAAAAAGGTTTTGGGGAAAATATTTTTATTCAGTGTACTTTAAAAAATGAATTATATTTTTGTATCATAAAAATTTAGCTTATGTCTAGAATACTTGTTATTGACGACGAAAGAAGTATAAGAAATACATTAAAGGATATTTTGGAATACGAAAAATATGAAGTTGACCTGGCAGAAGATGGTTCAAAGGGACTGGAAAAGGTAAAACATACTGAATATGATATAGTTTTATGTGATATTAAGATGCCCGGTCTGGACGGCATAGAAGTATTGGAACAGATGTCGGGAATAGCGCCTGATACCCCCGTGGTAATGATTTCCGGTCACGGCAATATTGATACCGCCGTTGAATCAATAAAAAAGGGAGCTTTTGATTTTATCGAGAAGCCTCTCGACCTGAACCGTCTTCTTATCACCATCAGAAATGCAATGGATAAGTCAACTCTTGTGAATGAGACACGAATACTTAAGAAGAAGGTCAGCAAGAAATATGAGATTATTGGCAGGTCCAAAGCCATTACTGACGTTGTGGAGATGGCCGACCGGGTAGCACCCACTGATGCAAGGGTTTTGATCACTGGCTCCAACGGCACGGGAAAAGAGCTGGTTGCCCGTCGCATTCACGATATGAGCAACAGGTCTGATAAGCCCTTTGTTGAAGTCAACTGCGCCGCAATACCATCAGAATTGATAGAGAGTGAGCTGTTCGGACATGAAAAGGGATCATTCACCTCGGCCGTAAAACAGAGGATCGGGAAATTCGAACAGGCCAATGGCGGAACTCTTTTCCTTGATGAGATCGGGGATATGAGTCTTTCGGCACAGGCAAAAGTGCTCAGAGCTCTGCAGGAAAATGTAATATCGAGGGTTGGAGGCGATAAGCATATCAAGGTAGATGTGAGAGTAGTGGCTGCCACAAATAAAAATATAACAAAGGAGATACAGGAGAACAGATTCAGGGAAGATCTGTATCACAGGATAAGTGTAATAATAATTCATGTACCCGATCTGAAAGAACGTACTGAAGATATACCCCTGCTTGCCAACTACTTTATCTCACAAATTTGCAGCGAGTACGGAATGTCCGAAAAATCGATCACCGAGGGTGCAATCGAAGAGCTGAAGAAGATCAACTGGACAGGTAATATACGGGAATTCCGGAATGTTATTGAAAGACTGATAATCCTTTGTGACAGGCAGATCACAGATAAAGATGTACAACTCTATGCGGCACCATTAAAGTATTAACAGGGGAGAAAAGTCAGCATTCAGGAATCTTCAGAGTTTTTAAATCTGACAGGAATTTATAATGTCGGATTTACAATGTTCTTCAGGTAAATTTTTCTTATTGATATACCTGATCCTGTTTCATTTAAGTCGTATTTCCATTACTATTCAGGCAATCCCCAATCGTTATTCTCTTTATCTTTTATATAAGTTTCAATATGCCTGTCGCGTTTAAAGTCGTATATATCTTTAATGGTAACTATTATTCCCGTTTCGAGTACCTTGCCGAATTTTTCATTTATGGCTGTTCCGAAGGTCTTCATTGAAGGTGACAGATTCATATATGCATTGATCAGGGGAGGAACATTTTCACCATAACTTCTTACTGTCTGAACAAGAATTTTATAGTTTTCAGTATAATTTTCACCTGTAAACAGCGCATCCATCTTATCATCGTCGATGCCGAATACTACCGGTTTTTTAGGAAAAACAAGATTCTCTTTGTCCTGGAAGTATTTTTTAAAAAAGTACTGGATCAGATTTCTGGCTTCACTATGAAAATGTTGATACATAGTTACTTTGCCAAAGAAGTATTTTATTTCAGGGTGATCTACCGTCAATGCACCGAGTCCGTCCCACAGATTATCCAGTGCAAACAGTGCTTTTGAACCGGCCTTGCTCGACTGGTAAGCAGGCTGGACAAAAGAGCGTCCCAGCTCCATTGTATGAGGAAGGTAGTCGTCGATAAATTTTTTTGAAAAGTTGAATAGCCCTGCTGTTGCCAGGTGAATTTTATCAGAATCTTCCATTTTTGTTTCTGAACATGGAATATATCGATAACCTCCTAAAATATCCTGTGCCTCCGGGTCCCATACTATCAGTTGCTTGTAAGGAAAATCGGAGATATCATATTCGTCTATATCAAATTCTTTACCTGTACCACCACCTGCATCCCTGAAAGTAATCTCTCTTAACCTTCCAATTTCCTGCATTATCGCAGGTGAGTCTTTGTGTGTTATGACGTATATTTCGTTACCCCCCTTGTTTGTTTTTCTGAGCAACTTTTCGGGAGTCAGCTCTGCAATAACCTGTTCTTTCGGGAGGGGTGCAATAATGTCTTTCATTCTCATAAAACTTCAAAATTACTTCTTATAAATTTTACCTCTTTCTACCTTATAAAGTCTTAAAGTCAGTATCCCGTATCAAGAAATGAGTCAGCCTGCCTCACTTCCGTCTTTCATTATATTGCTCTGCATACGAATTATTTTAAAATTTGCTACGTTCCTGAAAATACTTTTCTAAAAAAAATACAAGAACGGCTGACAAAATTAGTAAAATCCGTTAAGAATGTTTCTTATATCCTTCTTAATTTGGTTTATTAAAATTTTCCGGAATACTGTATGTTAAATTTTTAACCCACAGCGCCCACTCCTGAGCTGTTTTGGATCTGTCGAAGGTCTGATAGGGGATGGGTTTTCCAAAGTAGAGATGTACATCCGTATTCCGGTGTCTTATAGTTTCATCGGGAAGTAAAAACATTTCCAGGTTCCATTTGATATGAAACAATTTTCTTAGTCTGGCCGCCAGATAAAATCTGTTGGAATTCCGGCCTCCGATGAATACCGGAATTACATCCCTTTTTGAGGCGACAGCCTTGTTAATGAAGTGTTTTTTCCACTCCAGGTCCACAATTTTACCTTTTATTTTTCTGGAAGCCAGTCCCGATGGAAAGATCAGTATCTGTTCGTCTGAATTGTAGGCCTCTGCCAGCAGTCGAGCTGCCTCCCTGCTGTGTCCTCCGTGCTTGTTCACGGGGACAAAGACCGGACTGAGCTGTGGAATATTCATTAAAACATCATTTGTCAGGAACTTGTGGGCACCCAGTTTTTTGTCGACAGTCTTCATGAGTAGCATTGCATCGAATCCACCCAGCGGATGATTGCTGGCGAAGATGAAACGGCCCTTTTCCGGAATATTCTCAAGTCCGTACAGGTGCTCTTTTACGTTGAAATCTTTTACAACCTGGTCAACAAAGCTGATTCCCCTCAGATGACCATGTCTCCTCAGGAGGTCATTGATGAAATCAATATGCATTACCCGGGTTATGAAGCGATAAACGAATGCCGGTATAAGATTTGCCAGCTTCGGACTTTTAGATGCAAATACCTCCTTTATATTTATGGGCTTAAAGGTATCCCGGTATCTGTTTTCCACTTTAATCGCTTTAAAATATCTCAAAAATAATATTAATACTAACATTTTATAACATTGCCGGCCATAAATTAAACTTTATGTCACACGATAACGACCGGATCATTTGTGAATCTCCAACGACTCAACTGCTATCTCTTTTGCATGAGCGTTTTAACTCCCGGCGATACCGTACCGGCAATTTTGGTCGTACTATTATTTTTTTGTTAATGCACTTTTTATTAGTTATTAACCGTTGTTAATAAAATTATTTGTTAAATCTAAATAATTGAATAAGTGACAATTAATATATTGAAAGAACCCTTTTTATGACGATTTGAACCTGTGGTTAACAGTTTTTCAACAATTTTTTTCATTGTAATGTGGTGGAATAAAGTGGAATAAAGTGTAAATTTATGGAATAAATTCATATTTTTACCTTTAAAATCAGGCTTTAAACGGGAGATGACAGAATTTACGGGGACATATTATGCCACAATTGATGACAAAGGGCGCATTGTTCTTCCCTCTGCTTTTAAGAAAGAGATGGGAGAGATGGCCTTGGAACCCCTGGTTGTTGAGAGGAATCTTTTTAAAGATTGTCTTGACATCTATCCTGAGAGGTTTTGGACAGAACGTGTTACAGCCTTTAAGAGCACACTTGATCCGTTTGATGAAGAGGACGATGCATTCCTGCAGTTTTTTTACGAGAATTTCACCAAGGTTGGAATGGCGGCTAACGGCCGTATCAATATTCCTTCCGACTATCTGAGTTACGGTAAGCTGACAAAGAGCGTGAGGCTGATCGGCATGGGACGCTCCATACGTCTCTGGGATGTTGATGCATATGAGAGCAATAAAATGGATAAGTCGACTTTTGCAAAAAGATTTCAGGAGAAGAGGAAACGTACAAATGGCGATAGATGAAACAGGAGTATCACATACCGGTGATGCCGGGCGAGTCGGTCGGGGGACTTAACCTCTTTGACGGTGCCGTTGTAGTTGACGCTACCTTCGGAGGAGGGGGCCATTCCCGTCTGATCCTGGATAAAATAGGAGAGGGCAGACTGTTCGCTTTTGATCAGGATGAAGATGCTGCTGATAACCTGCCTGACGATGACAGAATAATCTTCATAAGGCATAACTTCCGTTATGTGCATAACTTCCTCAGGTTTTACGGAGTGGAAAAGGTTGATGCCGTCTTTGCCGACCTCGGAGTCTCCTCGCACGATTTTGATATCCCCGAGAGGGGTTTTTCCTTCCGGTTTGACGATAAGCTGGACATGCGCATGAACAGGTCTGATACAAACGACGCCGCAAAGATAATCAACAGTTATGATGAGGACTCCCTGGCCGCTGTTTTCAGAAGTTATGGTGAAATAAGGAATGCTTCTGTACTGGCTTCTGAAATAATCAGATATCGCAGTGACAGACCTGTTGAAACCACCGGTCAGCTGAAAGAGATTGCAGTCAGATGTGCTCCCGGAAACGGACAGAACAAATATCTGGCCCGGGTATTCCAGGCATTACGTATTGAAGTAAATGATGAGATAGAGGCACTGAAAGATTTTTTGCAAACCTCTCTGGATGTTTTAAAGCCGGGGGGCCGGCTGGCTGTCATAACTTATCACAGTCTGGAGGACCGGCTGTGCAAGAATTTTATGAAATCGGGTAATTTTTCGGGAGATGTTGAAAAGGATTTTTACGGTAACCGCAGCACTCCCTTTAAGCTCATAAACAGGAAAGTGATAATTCCCGGACAAAAAGAGACGGATGAAAATCCACGCTCCAGGAGCGCTAAACTCAGAATAGCAGAAAAAATATGATATGGAAGAGAATGTGAAAAAGAACAGGAAGAAATCAGGGGTGAAGTCTTTTCTCGGCGGGACAATCCTCACCGATGAACGTGTAACACGGCAGCTTCCGTTTATCAGTCTGCTGGCATTTTTTGCACTGGTACTTATTACCAACAGAAACTGGTCGGAACGAACAATCAGACGCATTGAGGTTGTTCAGGATTCCCTTGAGGAGCTGAGGGCGGAATCTATTACCATGTCGGCCAAACTGATGGATGCAAGCCGTCCCTCTGAGGTTATGAAAAAGATAGAGATGGCCGGCATTGAACTGGATGAACAGGTAAAACCTCCCAGGAAATTAACAGTTAAAAAAAGGAGATAGCGGTGAATATCAGGAGGACAATAATATCCCGTTTTGCAGTGATATATTTTATATTGCTGATTTTCTCGGTGGCGGTTATCTTCAAGATGATCTCCGTTCAGCAGATAAAGACTGAACGCTGGGAGCAGATTGCCAAAAATCTTAAAGAAAATACTGTTATTGTTAATCCTAACCGCGGAAATATTTGTGCAGATGACGGAAGTGTACTGGCTACCTCTGTACCCGGGTACTATGTGCGGATTGACCTCGCTGCCGAAGGGGTGAAGAGGGTTTTTAACAATGAAAGCGACTCCCTGGCACACTACCTCTCCGCTTTTTTCAAAGATGCATCAAAAGCTGAATACAACAGGAGATTAAATGCGGCATTTCGAAGCGGTAACAGAGGATTTATGCTTACTCCCCGCAAAGTAGATTACCAGGAGCTGCAGAAAATTAAGAAATTTCCTATACTTCGGAGAGGCCGTTTCGGGGGAGGGATGATAATTGAACAGGAGAATAAGAGGCTGAATCCTTTAGGTTCCCTGGCACTGAGGACAATCGGCGACCTCAACAAAGGCGCCTACGGAGGTGTGCATGGCAACATAGGGTATACCGGTCTGGAAGGTGCATATGAACAATACCTGAAAGGAATAGACGGGATAAGCTATCGGGAAAATCTCTCCGGGAGATGGATAATACGCACCGAAATAGAGCCGCAGGACGGCATGGATGTTATCACAACAATAAATATAAAACTGCAGGACATTGCTGAGAGTGTTCTTAAGGAACAGCTTGAGAAGACTTCGGCCGACTGGGGAACAGTGATTTTGATGGAGGTGCAGACAGGCGAAGTCAAGGCAATAGCAAATCTGGGCAAGGAGAGTGGCGGATATACCGAAAATTATAACTATGCACTTGGTCATGCCGGCTGCTATGAACCGGGATCTACCTTTAAGCTGGTTTCCCTGATAGCTGCCCTGGAAGACGGTCTCGTAGATACCAGTACCGTTTTCAATACCGGCAACGGAGTATGGCAATACAAGGGAAGAACAATATATGACAGTGACTATCGCTATGGCGGTCATGGTAATATGACGGTGAAAGAGATTTTTGAGAAATCGTCTAATGTGGGTGTGGCCAAGATAATAACCTCCTGCTATGAGAAAAATCCGAAAGACTATGTAAACCGTATCTATAACTTCGGATTGAACAAACCGCTTGGTCTTGAAGTAAAGGGAGAGGGGATTCCGTTTTTTAAATATCCCGGCGATGCCGACTGGTGGGGTACCTCCCTTGCGTGGATGTCGTATGGCTATGAATCCAAAATGACACCGATCCAGATCCTAACCTTTTATAACTCTGTCGCCAATGATGGCTGCATGGTTAAGCCCATGTTTGTCAAGGAGATAAGGGATAACGGCATCCTTGTGCGGCAGATGAAAACGGAGATCCTGAATCCAATGATCGTTACCCGCGAAACTCTGGATAAGGCAAAGAAGATGCTGGAAGGGGTTTGTGAAAACGGAACAGGCAGATCGCTGCAAAACCCGTGGTTCAAAATAGCCGGGAAAACCGGCACCGCCCAGGTGGCTACCGGACAGAGCGGATACCAGAGCGGCATGTACCTGGCCTCTTTCGCAGGGTATTTCCCGGCCGATAATCCCAAATACTCCATGATCGTCACCATAAACAATCCGCGTAGCGGACTCTATTACGGAGGGTCAGTGGCAGGGCCGGTCTTTAAGCAGATCGCAGAGAAGGTTTTTGCCGCCAGACTCCTCTATGATGAGGAGACGGGAAAAGACAGTCTGCCGCCGGGCAACTACACTCTCCCGGAAATCAAAAAGGGAGACCCTGAAAATATTTTGCGCATTACTGAGGAGCTTAAAATAAAGAATCTTTCAGGCAATCCGTCGACAGACTTTGTGACTGTAAAAAATGTTGACGACAAGCTTGTCATGAGTGATGCTCCGGTAGAAGACGGCAAAGTGCCCGATGTAAGGGGAATGAGTGCCAGTGACGCTGTCTTCTTACTGGAAAATGCGGGTCTCCGTGTAAAGATCAAAGGAGTGGGGAAAGTCAGGGTGCAGTCGCTGAACCCGGGCTCAAGAGTTGTAAGAGGTGCTTATGTATATATAACCTTAGGATAATAATGAAGCTGACAAAATTACTGGAACATATTGAATATATAGAAATTACAGGACCTGCTGATCCCGAGGTCAGCAACATTGAATCTGATTCACGCAAAGTGACAAGGGGATCTGCCTTTATTGCCTGCCGCGGACTTCATGTCGACGGGCATAAGTTTATCCCTGCCGCCATTGAAAAAGGTGCCTCTGCAATTTTCTGTGAAGAGCTCCCGGATTCAGTGCCGGAGAGTGTCACTTTCATCAGGGTGGACAACTCAGAGAAGATTACCGGGGTGCTGGCATCTGTTTTTTACAACTTCCCTTCCAAAAAGATGAAAGTAGTCGGCATTACCGGCACAAACGGGAAGACCAGCATAGCTACATTGCTATACAGACTCTTTCTGAATCAGGGGTACAAGACAGGATTGATATCTACAATATCTTACCGGATAAACGAAACAGAAGAGACTGCCTCCCATACCACGCCCGATGCTTTGAAAATACAGAGACTGATGGCTAAAATGGCAGAAGAGGACTGCAAATACTGCTTTATGGAGGTCAGCTCTCATGCAGTTCACCAGCACAGGATTGCCGGAATCGATTTTGCAGGGGGAGTGTTTACAAATATCACTCACGACCACCTCGACTACCACAAGACATTTTCTGAATATATAAAGGCTAAAAAAACCTTTTTTGATGATCTTCCCCGGGGCGCTTTTGCACTTATCAATATCGATGATAAGAACGGACCCGTGATGGTTCAGAATACAAAAGCAAAGGTGATCACATACTCAAACCGGGCAGTCGCCGATTATCACTGCAAGGTGCTTGAGTACCATCTGAACGGCATGCTGCTTAAGTTTGGAGCGAAGGAGGTATGGACCCGCTTTACAGGAAAGTTCAATGCTTCGAATCTGCTTGCTGTTTATGCTGTCTGCATGACACTCAGCCTCGATGGGGATTCAGTTCTTACAGAATTGAGCAACCTTGAGCCGGTAAAAGGGAGGTTTGAGACTATAAGAAGTGCAGACGGTCGAATGGCGATTGTGGATTATGCACATACTCCCGATGCCCTGAAAAATGTGCTGAACGCCATAACGGATATCAGGTCAGGCAATGAAAAAGTAATTACCGTGATAGGAGCCGGCGGTGACCGTGATAAAACAAAACGGCCCGAGATGGCAAAAGAGGCTTTGTCGGGCAGCGACAGGGTAATACTTACTTCAGATAATCCCAGGAGCGAAGATCCGGGAGAGATAATAAAGGATATGGAAGCCGGAGTTGATCCGGGACAAAAAGCCAGGGTTGTCTCGATAGAGAACCGGAGGGAGGCGATAAAAACTGCTGTGATGATGGCCATGACGGGTGATATAATACTGATAGCAGGGAAAGGGCATGAGAATTACCAGGAGGTAAACGGAGTAAAACACCATTTTGATGATGTTGAGGAGGTAAAAAGATTTTTCGGAATTGAAAATTAAGACATAGTAAAAATGCTTTATTATTTGTATGAAATATTGAATAAATATGACATACCCGGTACGGGGATGTTCCAGTATATATCCTTCAGGTCGGGGGCTGCTGTGATCCTGTCGCTTATTATCACTACCGCCTTCGGGAAAAAGATGATAGAGTTTTTGAAGAAGAAGCAGATAGGTGAAGAGGTGCGGGATCTCGGACTCGAGGGACAGAATCAAAAAGCAGGAACGCCAACGATGGGAGGTATTATCATTTTATCCGGAATAATTATACCGGCACTGCTTTTTGCCCGGCTCGACAATATCTATATTCTGCTGATGCTGTTGACTACCGTTTTCCTGGGATTGATAGGGTTTGCAGACGACTATATAAAGGTATTTCTGAAAAATAAAAAAGGTCTTGCCGCGAAATTCAAGATATTGGGCCAGGTCAGTCTTGGCCTCTTTGTGGCTGCAACTCTTTTTCTGAGCGAGGATGTGAAGGTTCGTCAGAATGTCCGGAATGAAGATGGCACTCTTGTGCAGGAGGTCGTTACCGATCCTGAAACCGGACGGCAGGTTGTGGTTTATGCCACAGAAGATGTAAAGTCAACCATAACAACAATTCCATTTGTCAAAAAGAATGAATTTGATTATGCATGGCTGGTAGCTTTTGCCGGCAGGCATGCCGACTGGCTGAAATGGATCGTATATGCTCTGGCAATAATCCTGATTATTACCGCCGTCTCCAATGCGTCAAATCTTACCGACGGACTCGACGGACTGGCAACGGGAACTTCCGCAATCAGCGGTGCTACCCTGGGTGTTCTGGCCTACGTGAGCGGTAATGTCATTTATGCCAACTATCTCAATATAATGTATATCCCCAATGCCGGCGAACTGACTGTTTTTGTAGCTGCGTTCATTGGTTCTACAGTAGGCTTTCTCTGGTACAATTCATACCCTGCCCAGGTTTTTATGGGCGATACGGGGAGCCTGGCGCTGGGGGGCATTCTTGCAGTGTTTTCAGTGATAATAAGAAAGGAGATACTGATACCGCTGTTATGCGGAATCTTCCTTATTGAGAATCTCTCTGTCATGATACAGGTATCATGGTTTAAATATACAAAGCGCAAATACGGAGAGGGCAGGAGGATATTTTTAATGAGTCCCATTCATCACCATTACCAGAAGAAGGGTATCCCTGAGGCAAAAATAGTTACACGCTTCTGGATCGTGGGGATCATACTGGCTGTACTTACAATAGTAACACTTAAAATCAGATAGGTTGGAAAACAGAATTGCCATACTGGGTGCGGGCGAAAGCGGTGTTGGGTCAGCTATACTGGCTCAGAAGAAGGGGTATGGGGTATTTGTGTCCGACAGCAGCCTGATAAAAGATAGATACAGGAGTTTGCTTTCAGATTATAATATAGAATATGAAGAGGGAGGACACAGCGAAGAGAGGATATTTGCATGTGGTACAGTAATTAAAAGTCCGGGTATACCTGAACATGCTCCCCTGATAAAAAAGCTGAAGGAGAGAGATATACCTGTTATTTCTGAAATTGAATTTGCCGGGAGATTCACCAAATCAAAGACAATCTGTATTACAGGCAGCAATGGCAAGACAACAACAACCTTGCTGACTTACCATATCCTGAAAAATGCCGGACTGGATGTGGGTCTTGCCGGAAATGTAGGGAAAAGTTTTGCCCGGATGGTTGCAGAGGAGGAGCATGATATCTATGTTATCGAGCTAAGCAGTTTTCAGCTCGACGGGATGTTCAGCTTCCGGGCCGACGTGGCAGTGCTGATGAATATTACACCTGATCATCTCGACAGGTACGACTATAATTTTCAAAATTATATTGATTCAAAGTTCAGGATAATTCAAAACCAGACAGAAAATGATTTTTTCATCTACTGTGCTGATGATGAAGTAATTCAAAAAGAGCTGGCAGTAAGAGAGATAAAGCCGTTAATCGTTCCTTTCACTTTGAATCGGCCATCTGTCCCGGGAGCGGGTACAGAGGATGATAAACTGATTATAAACATTAAACAAAAACAATTCAGCATGTATATTCTGGATTTATCACTGCAGGGGAAACATAATACTTATAATTCTATGGCAGCAGGAATTGCAGGTATGGTTTTCAAAATACGAAATGAACAGTTGAGAGAGAGTCTGGCAGATTTCAAAGGGGTTGAACACCGGCTGGAACATTTCCTGAAAGTTCACGGGATTGAGTTTATCAACGACTCAAAAGCAACAAATGTGAACTCTACCTGGTATGCCCTTGAAAGCATTCCCGGGAAAATAGTGTGGATAGCCGGAGGCATCGACAAGGGCAACGACTACACAATGCTCAAATCCCTGGTTAAGGAGAAGGTCAAGGCAATAGTATGCCTTGGCAAAGACAATACAAAACTACATGCTGCCTTCAATAATGTAGTTAAAAATATAGTCGACACCTCCTCAATGGAGGAGGCGGTAAAAGCTGCATATTACCTGGCACGGAACGGTGATACCGTATTGTTGTCGCCTGCGTGTGCCAGTTTTGATCTTTTTGAGAATTATGAAGACAGGGGAGAGCAGTTTAAAAAAGAGGTAAGAGATCTGTAATTTATGGTATTAACTCAATCGAAAATATTCAGGGGCGACCGTGTAATATGGATTGTACTGATGTTTCTGTCATTACTCTCCCTTCTTATTGTGTACAGCTCCACGGGAGCGCTGGCATACCGCCAGGCCTCCGGCAATACGTGGTATTTTTTGATCAGACAGGTGTTTTTCCTTGGGGCCGGACTCGGACTTATTCTCGTGATGGTAAACTTTTTATCGGTGAAGATATACTCTATACTCGCCAATCTGCTGATTTACCTGAGTATAGCTCTTTTATTACTCTCGGCTGTCATGAAATACACCGGTATGATCGGGGGAACGGGAAGAACCCTTGACCTTGGGTTTATATCTTTTCAGCCTGCAGAGCTGGCGAAAATATCACTCATCCTGTTTGCCGCTAAGGTACTTGGCAAAAACCAGGAGAACAAGAGACAACTGAAGAGAGCTTTCGTGAAGATATTGGCACATACTGTTGTGGTATGCGGATTGATTTTCATATCCAATTTCTCAACCGCGGCCCTTCTTTTTGCAACAATACTCACTATGATGTTCATAGGCCGGGTGGCAATTAAATACCTGATGCTTGTTGTCGTTGCGGGAATGACCGTTGTGGGAGCCGCATATGTCGTGGCCGACCGGTTTCCTGAAGCGCCTGCGAGGGTGCATACCATTAAAGGTCGAATCGACAGATTCATAAATGGTGATCCCAATTCAGATAAAGGTATTACACAGGCCGATTATGCTAAACTTGCAATTTACGAAGGCGGCATTATAGGCAAAGGTCCCGGAAGGTCTGATGTGAGCAATTATATGGCATCGGCCTATAACGACTTTATTTTTGCAATCATTGTAGAAGAGTACGGCATTATTATTGGGTCAATGGTAATGTTTCTCTACCTGATATTTTTCTTCAGGAGCGTGGTGATCGTGAGGAGGGCCACCAGGACCTTCCCGGCATTCCTGGTAACAGGTCTGTCGCTTATGCTGGTTTTCCAGGCCATGATAAATATCGGGGTATCTACCGGACTGCTGCCTGTAACCGGACAGCCCCTGCCGTGGGTGAGCCTCGGGGGAACATCCCTGATATTTACATCGGCAGCCTTTGGGTGCATATTGAGCGTGAGTTACAGGAACCAGATGGATATCGAAAGTCAAAAGCCTGCTGTTCAGGTTAACATGCCTGACGAGGATTATGAAATGAAAAAATGAATATTGAGCGCGTCATAATTAGCGGTGGCGGTACAGGCGGTCATATTTTTCCGGCTCTGTCGATTGCCAGTGAGATCAGGAAGAGGAATCCTGATGCCGAAATTTTATTTGTCGGGGCACAAGACAGGATGGAGATGGAGAAAGTACCGGCTGCCGGTTATAAGATTATCGGTCTTCCGGTAACCGGATTACCCCGGAAACCGGGTGTTAAGATGATCAGGTTTACCGTTCAGCTGCTCAAGAGCTACCGGCTGGCACAAAAGATCATTAACCAGTTCAGTCCCCAGGTGGTCATTGGCGTGGGAGGCTTTGCAAGCGGTCCCCTGCTGAGGGCAGCCGCCCGGAAAAGAGTGCCGTATCTTATCCAGGAGCAAAACTCTTATGCAGGCATAACAAATAAACTACTGGGTAAAAAGGCCGGTGTCATCTGCGTTGCATTTGACAAGATGGAACGCTGGTTCCCAGCCGGTAAGATAGTCATTACAGGCAATCCGGTAAGGGGAACCCTCTATAACCTCACGGACGATAAAAGTGAAGCCGCCGGATATTTTGGAGTGAAAAAAGAGAGAAAGGTTATACTGATAACGGGAGGAAGTCTGGGAGCCAGGTCAATAAATGAGGCAGTGTTATATAATGTAAACCGCATTGCCGGTGCCGGAGCAGAGATAATCTGGCAGACAGGCTCTATCTATTATAAAGAGATGCAGTCGAGGGTGGAAGGCAAAAAGCCCTCCAATCTCCATCTGCTGGAATTCATATCACGAATGGATCTGGTTTATATCCTGGCAGATGTGGTTATCTCAAGAGCAGGAGCCGGAACTATTGCAGAGTTATGCATGGCAGGGAAACCGTCCATTCTGGTTCCGTCGCCCAATGTAGCGGAAGACCACCAGACGAAAAATGCTCTTGCTCTGGTTGAGAAGGGTGCAGCAATAATGATCCCGGATAAGGAGATGAATGACAATTTAATAGTTGAAGCACTGAAGTTACTGGATGATGAGGCCAGGCGCGTTCAGCTTTCGGAGCAAATAAAGAAGCTGGCCAAACCTTTTGCAACAGCGCATATAGTTGATGAGGCAGAAAAATTACTGAAAAGCCGGTAAGTTAGTTTTTAAGATCAGAACGGGGATTAATAATAAAAAAATATTATTCAAAGAAAATAATGAACAGTCTGAGAAATATAAAAAATGTCTATTTCCTGGGAATCGGGGGAATAGGGATGAGTGCTCTGGCAAGGTATTTCAAATATGCCGGAATGAATGTAGCAGGTTACGACAGGACGCCGACAGCCCTTACTGATGCATTGCAGTCGGAGGGAATTGCAGTACATTTCGAAGATGATATCAGATATATACCATCCGGCTGGGATCCTGCCGAAACATTTGCTGTCTTTACCCCCGCACTACCCGACGATCATCATGAGCTGTCGTGGTTCAGGGAGAAGCCTATAGGTCTGCTGAAGAGGGCCAAGGTACTCGGACTTATCTGTAACGAGAAGAGCTGTATTGCAGTCGCCGGGACCCACGGCAAGACTACCGTAAGCACCATGACTGCCACGATTCTTGATAAGACAAAATCAGGTTGCGGGGCATTTTTAGGCGGCATATCAAAAAATTTCAACAGCAACCTGGTCCTTCCCAGGGAGGGGTCGCCCTGGATCGTTGCCGAGGCAGATGAGTTCGACAGGTCGTTTTTGCATCTGCAGCCTCAGATAGCACTGGTTACAGCCCTTGATGCCGACCATCTGGATATTTACGGCGACAGGGAAAAGATGGTGGAGTCATTTGAGAAGTTTATCTCGCAGATCAAGCCGGAAGGAAAGCTTGTGTATAAAAAAGGATTGAATCTGAACATTCAGAAGACCAGGGCAGAAGTATATACCTACGCTCTTAATGATGAGGCTGATTTCCGGGCACTGAATTTATCACTTCAAAGCGACGGGTATTATACATACGATTTGCAAACACCGGGCGGCACTGTTTCGGACTGCCGGCTTAACTATCCCGGACTGGTGAATGTTGAGAATTCCATATCCGCTTCTGCCCTGGCCTTTCTGGCCGGAGTATCACCTGAAGAGATAAAAGATGGATTGAATGATTACCAGGGGGTGATCCGCAGATTTGATATACGGTATAAAGATCAAAGTCAGGTTTACATCGACGACTATGCCCATCATCCCGAAGAGCTGAGGGCAGTGATAACCTCTGCCAGGGCTCTGTATCCCGGCAGGAAGCTTACAGGTATTTTTCAGCCTCACCTGTTCAGCAGGACAAGAGATTTTGCTGATGCTTTTGCAGCCAGTCTGGATCTCCTTGATGAAGCCATTTTGATACCGATATACCCGGCAAGAGAAGAACCTGTACCCGGAGTGACATCAAAGATGATCTTCGATAAGATGCAAATTGACAATAAATTTTTGGTTGAGAAACAGGATGCCGCGAAGATGCTGGCAGACCGTCATACTGAGGTAGTGCTGACACTGGGAGCAGGCGATATAGACGGCATTGCCGGACAGGTTACCGAAGTTTTAAAGATAAAGTCGTATGTGGCGTAAATTGTTACATATCATTAGTTTACTGTTGCTGACACTCTTTGTGGTGCTGACATTCTCCTTTTCAGTAAATGAGAGAAAGAGAGTATCATGCGCTGGTCTAGAGATAAAATTCAGTGAAGATGAATTAATAAAAGTAAGTGAAGACGAAATAATCAGCCTGGTAAAAAAGGCCGACAAAGAGATCATCGGCAAAGAGCTGAAACATATAAATGCCGATGTCATTGAAAAAGAGGTAGAAAAGCATCAGGCGATCCTTAATGCCGAGGTCTATAAGATAACCACGAAAGACACCGCCTCCTACAAGGGGCTGGTCGGTATCAGGGTTAAGCACCGCGTGCCAATAGTGAGGATCATGTCATCAACAGGCAGTTACTATCTCGATGAAAATTCAGAAAAGATACCCGTCTCCACCAACTATAGCGCAAATGTGCTCGTAACCACCGGTTTTTTTGACGATAAGTTTGCCAAAGAGGAGTTACTGCCATTAATAATATATATAAGGAGCAATGAATTCTGGAATGCCCAGATTGAACAAATTCATGTTGAGGAGAACGGAGATATTATTTTAACTCCGCTGATCGGCGACCATCTTATAGAACTTGGTCTGCCCGAAAATTACGAGGAGAAACTGTTGAATATGAAAGCATTTTACAACCAGGTCATTGTGAAAAACAACTGGAACAAATACGAGAGAATAAGTTTAAAATATAAAGATCAGGTGATAGCAAAAAAGAGATGATTATGGCTTCTAAATCAAATTTTATTACGGTATTAGATATAGGAACATCTAAAATAACAGCAATTGCCGGACAGAAAAATGAAGAAGGCAGGATAGAGATCCTGGGAGCTGCCAGGGTACCTTCTCAGGGAATAAAGAGAGGAGTAATACTTAACATTGAAGAAGCCGCAGCTTCAGTCATGATGGTTTTAAATCAGTTAAGGAGTCAGGCCGGCATTAAAACCGGCGAAGTAAACATTGCCTATGCCGGTCAGCCGATGAAGATACTGGAGCACAAAGGATACAGGTATACCTCCGGTGACAGCGTGGTGACAAAGTCTGACGTTGAAGAGTTATTCAATGAAGCCGGAAATATCAGGACAGACCAGGACTTTGAAATCCTCCATATAATACCGCAGTCGTATATTATTGATGAAGAGATCGCCGAACTGAATCCGGTAGGCATGGCCGGCAGTAAAATTGAGGCAGTCTATAAGCTGATAACAGTTCCCTCCGTTCATCTTGCCAATATCCGACGGGTCATGGAAAGAGCAGGCGTTGAAACGGGCGATGTTGTATTTTCTCCACTGGCCACTGCTGAATCGGTGCTTACCGATGATGAAAAAGAACTGGGATCAATAGTCCTCGATATCGGCGCAGGAACGTCAAAGATAGCAGTATACAACGAGGGGATACTGATACACACTGCCGTTGTTCCCTTTGGAGGAGATGTAATATCAAAAGACATAAAAGAGGGTTGCTCCATATTGCCAAAATGGGCTGAACAGTTAAAAGTTCAGTTTGGAGAGGCATTAGGCGATTTTGCCGACGAGCAGAAGATAGTAACCATTCCCGGTCACAGCGGATGGGAACCCAAGGAGATCTCCTTTAAGAGTCTGGCCTTTATTATCCAGGCACGCCTTGAGGAGATAATAGACAATGTATACTACCAGATAGAGAAGTCGGGCGTAGCAGAACAGATGGGCGCGGGAATAGTAATTGCCGGCGGGACAGCCAGACTTAGTAACCTGGTTTCGCTGGTAAAGTTCAGGACAGGCATGGATGCGAGGATAGCATTCCCCGTTTTCCGTCCCGCAGGGGAAATTAAGAATATCTCATATCCCGACTATTTTACGGCATTGGGAATGCTGAAGATGGGTCTGGCCAAAGTCGCTGCCCCGCAGAAAGAGAGAACAAGGAAGGTTAAAAAGAAGAGTGACAGGGGCTTTTCTCCGTGGTTTAAAGGAGTTGTACAGGGAGTGTTGGATTATGTTGATGACGATGAAGATAGTGTAATGAAATAAAAAAAATGATATGACTGAATTAGTAAATTTTCAATTTCCACGGACGTCTTCGTCCATAATAAAAGTCATTGGTATTGGCGGGGGAGGCTGCAATGCTGTCAGTCATATGTACGAAGAGGGCATAGCCGGTGTCGATTTTATAATCTGCAATACCGATGCGCAGGCTCTGGAAAACAGTCCTGTTCCGGTTAAAATTCAATTGGGAACTACTCTCACCGGGGGTAGAGGAGCCGGCAACATGCCGAAGATGGGAGAAGAAGCTGCCCGGGAGAATTACGAAGACATAAAAAATGTTCTTAAAGAGGACACCAAGATGCTCTTTATTACTGCCGGCATGGGCGGAGGCACCGGCACGGGCGCAGCTCCGGTAGTGGCACAGCTTGCCAGGGAACTCGATATTTTAACCATTGCGGTAGTCACTGTTCCCTCGCCCGCTGAAGGCAAGAAGCGGTTCGGTCAGGCCATGGACGGGATATCAAGGTTAGGAGAGTATGTCGACAGCATGCTGGTGATCAGCAACCAGAGATTACACAGTATTTTCGGTGATTTACCCGCGCGGCAGGCCTTTAAAATGGCAGACAACATAGTAGCCACAGCAGTAAAGGGTGTTGCGGAAATTATCACCCTGCACGGCAATGTAAATATTGATTTCACTGATGTTTACACGGTTATGCACGACAGCCGGGTCTTCATAATGGGCACAGGTCTGGCCACCGGTGAAGGCCGCGCCCTGTCTGCTGTCAACCAGGCTTTGGAATCGCCGCTTCTCGACAGCAATGATATTTACGGGACAAAGAATATTCTTTTAAATATAATTTCAGGGAAAGACGAGATAACTATCGGAGAGATAGGAGAGATAATAGAGACCCTTCAGGAGAGAGCCGGACAGGAAGCTGATATAATCTGGGGTAACGGTTATGATGAGTCGCTGGGTGAAAATATCAGTGTCACCATTCTGGCAACAGGGTTTGTCACCAATCCCAGCAGACTCCTTCAGACAAAGAAGGAACCCGAAAAATTTGATCTGGGAAAAGAGGCTGATACCAAAGAGGAAAACAAGAGGCAATCAGTGCTTGCAGAAGAGGAGAAGACCGATGATGTCATTTTTGAGATGGAAGACAGGAGAGGAGACAAGGAGAGAGAGCAGCAGCCTAAACCCAAAAAAGAGAAGGTCAAATCCGGAAATTCATTCTTCAGCACAGGTAAGAGACGCAAAAAGAGTAAGAAGAGAGTTGATGAACCGGTGCCTGAAGGCAATATCGATAACTGGTTTTACAAGAATTTTGGACTGGGTCGTCTGTTTGAGGACGAGGACCAGAC